>ERZ825137.1484-NODE-1484-length-30161-cov-4.038099_pt1 | contig 30161 bp, 21 predicted proteins | sample MGYA00519873_ERZ825137 | MGnify/ENA primary metagenome ERZ825137 (study PRJEB31778, sample SAMEA3449190) | human gut metagenome | biome: human gut; feature: human-associated habitat; material: faeces | place: United Kingdom | collected 2010/2012 ...
CGTCGGCTTTAAAAGACGGTATCTCTTCACAAGGAGGAAAAACGGCTGCTCTAACCGACTCACAATTAGGTGAGCTTGGAGAAGCTCTTGTAAATTCGACATATTCCCAAAAACAAGAACGTGCCGCCGACGATTACGGATATGAGTTCTTGAAGAAATGCGGAAAGAATCCTTGGTCAATGGCTTTATCTTTCAAAAAATTGAAACAACTACAAGAGGAGGCCGGAGCAAAGAAAAACAATAAACTGAACCAACTGTTTTCTACCCACCCTGATTTGGATGCACGTATTCAACGCATGGAAGAACGCGCTACAAATGATAATATAGAAAAGCCCGAAGGATATAAATAAGTAACACAAACCAAAAAGAATGATCAAAGAAAAAGGCTGCTTCTGCATAGAACAATGAAGCAGCCTTTTTGTGGTATTCTTCACCCAAAGAAAATAATTTGGCAATTTGTAATATATTGCTTTCCTTTGCCTCTATATAAAAATAACAATGAGCAAATTCATGTCCCTACTCGACCGTATTTTTCTACAGTGCCTAGCTGTAACAGCCCGAATATTTTATAAAATATTCGGTATCAAATAGCCCCGAGCATACGGAAAATCTTGTATAAAGAGGCTAATACATTGTTCATACCGAATATATAAATACGACTAATGATATATAGCTTTCGTTATACTATCAAAAAAATCTTCCAAAAGGACTTGTAACTGACTGACAGAGCATATTATAAAATGGGAGTAATAGGTTCTTATAATCCCTTGATACGAACACTGGAGCTCTTCACACATCCTCATCGGAGAATCGTATATGCCATATACCGGATGTTTTTTCTGCTCTTGATACTTTTCAAAATAAAGTAAAGATTCATTCTCTTTAAAATCATCATAAAAGTTTCTGAATATTCGTTTATGATGCTCCGCAAAATCAGGACTATAGTCCGAGAAATAAGTTAAATAAGGAACTTTATCCGCTATTTCCTCTATATCCTCACATTTCTTGAGCCGTTCGATAGAAAATTCTTCTTTTAATAGATATAACTCAGCATTCGTCACCAATATGGGAAAAATAAAATGAGGTATTGCGTCTTCCAAATGCCAAGACAGATTATTCGATATAGCGGATGATAGCAAATATGGCATAGCGTATTTTAATTGCAAAATACCATGCCGTAAATCTTTATCAAAAACATCACCGGTATGAAAATTTATTTCGGTACCTTTAAGTGAAAAAGCAAATTGATCCTCAAAGGCATAAATAGATTCTTTATTTACTTCTTTAGTTGAAAAACAAGTAATGGAACGTACAGCATCCCCCGATGTCCGTTCGGAGACTTCTGAAACAGCTATTTCCGGCAGAAAGAACCATTTCTTTCCGTCCTCACGATATTTACATTCCACTAGTATTTCTACACAAGCATCTACCTCATTCTCATCGTCTAACGGAATAAAACCAAGCCCCTTCAAATCTACCGAAAATTCTTTATTCTCATTTCCCTCTTTTCTGAAGTAGGAATAATCGTATGAAACGCTAAGTCCTAAATTACTCAAAATCTTTGCCGTCTCATATTCCAAAGGAATACTGGAAGACAGGAACCGACTTTTCCACTTTCTTGAAGATTCGTCCATGTCTATTATAATTTAAAAGCCAATAACCGCTAATAATAACCATTCAGGCTATTTATCACCTATTACATTTGTTTGTAATCCTTAGCCAATCCGCCTTCACCAGTCTCTTTATAGAGTGAGGGTAAATCATGACCGGTTTGCTTCATTACTTCCACTACTTTATCGAAAGATACCCGGTGCGTACCATCTGTATAGGTAGAAAAGATATTAGCATCCAAGGCCCGGGCCGCCGCATAAGCATTCCGTTCGATACAAGGTATCTGCACTAAACCGCAAACAGGATCACAAGTCATACCCAAATGATGTTCCAACCCCATTTCGGCAGCATATTCTATTTGCGCCGGGCTTCCGCCGAACAGCTGATTTGCCGCCGCCGAGGCCATAGCGCATGCTACTCCTACTTCGCCCTGGCATCCTACCTCGGCACCAGAAATAGAAGCATTGGTTTTAACAATGTTACCTACCAGCCCGGCTGTAGCCAACGCACGCAAAATACGAGTATCTGAGAAATTACGGCTCTTTTGAAGATGATATAGTACGGCCGGCACCACTCCGCAAGAGCCACATGTAGGTGCAGTAACTATCTTCCCGCCCGAAGCATTTTCTTCGCTTACAGCCAAAGCGTACGCAAATACCAATCCTCTGGTACGAAGAGAATCTTTATAGCCTGTGGCACGAATATAGTAAGAAGCTGCCTTACGTCTTAAATTCAACGGTCCGGGTAACACTCCTTCTTCTTCCAAACCACGCTCCACAGCCTCGCGCATGGTACACCACACCTCGGCCAGATAATCCCAAATATCTGAATCTTCATTTTCTTTTACGTACTCCCAATAGTTTTTGCCACTGTGTTCACACCAGTAAAGAATACGGCTCATACTCTTCATATGATAAATCTCCGCCGAAGGCTGTTCTTTCTTCCCTTCTTCAACCAAAGCCCCGCCTCCAATACTGTAAACTTTCCACTTGTCTGTCACCTTTCCATGGGCATCCAACGATTTGAACAACATTCCGTTAGGATGAAAAGGTAAGAAAATCTTTGGTTCCCAGATGAGTTTAACGGGAGCCTGAGGAGTAAGTGTATCGAGAATAGCTATATCCGTCATGTGGCCTTTACCTGTAGCCGCCAAACTACCATATAAGGTAACTTCAAAAGAAGCGGCTTCGGGATGACGTTGCAAAAAAATCTCCGCCGCTTTACGGGGGCCCATCGTATGACTGCTCGATGGGCCGATCCCGATGCGGTATATTTCACGGATACTTTGCATTTACTTAAAAGAGTTTTGCCGGATATTCGCCTGCATCAATTAATGACTGAATCTTATCGACAACACCCTGGCGATCGGCGGCATAAGTCACACCGAACCATTTGCTAACCGTATCCAACACTTTCACGGTAGCCGTGCCTTCGGTTATCAGTTTATTCACCATCAAAGGTATAAAATATTCCGCTTTCAAGTTTTCCTGATTTGCCTTAAGGAACTCTATGAAATATTCTTCGGAATAATTAAAGTAATCGGGAGTGAATCCCCACATATTCATAGATACGGGTGTATTGTCATCAATTGCTACCCATTCTGCCTTCTCGTCTTTATAACATACCGGACCGTTTACACGCATAATTTCGGTACGTTCCACAACCGTTGTCAAGCAACCGCTATCATCCGTACTGCATATTCCGCGCGCTACAGTCCCGCTTTCCGACAGAGTATTCCCTACACGGAAACCTACCATGCAATAGGTGTTTTTTGCTCCTTGAGGCAACTCGTTCAAGAATTTCCCCAATACGGCAAAACTGTCGCGTCCGTAAAAATCATCGGCATTGATTACGGCAAACGGTTCTTTAATAACATCCTTACCCATCAACACGGCATGATTGGTTCCCCAAGGTTTCACGCGTCCCTCGGGACAAGTAAAGCCTGCGGGCAGCTTATCCAAAGATTGGAAAACCACCTCCACCGGAATATGATTCTCGTATTTACTAAGTATTTTTTCACGAAAGTCCTTCTCAAAATCTTTACGGATAACAAATACAATCTTGCCGAACCCACCACGAATGGCATCAAATACTGAATAATCCATAATGGTTTCACCGTTAGGGCCCAGTCCGTCCAGTTGCTTTAAACCGCCATAACGGCTTCCCATCCCGGCAGCTAATACAAATAATGTAGGTTTCATATTTTTATTTTATTTAAAAAGTTTTATTACTTCAGATTCTCATATCAGTGGCAAAGGTATACAAAAAATAACAAGACGGAGAAATATAGAATAAAACTTTCCCTCTACTCATCGTATTCCTTATGAAAATAACACTCCACGTGGCGGCAATTAACTTATCATGCAACAGGCGATTTTCGGCAATTATTTTGTCTGATAAATATCCGGAAGGAGACTATTCACGTAATTTTCAATATTCATATAGCCATTAGCTGCTATTTGTACGGCATCCTTAGAATCGTCCGGATTCAAACCGTTCTGTTTCTCCCACTCGTCCGGTATTCCGTCTTTATCGGTATCAACAGGCTTCTGTCCGCTCTTTAAAACCGGCCAGCCTCCCGCTTGCTCCACCTTATCAATAATACCGTTAGGGGTACAAGAGTATTCACCTGTCCGAATCTGCCTGATAATCCGCTTTTCCTGGGTATCTCTATAAGGATAACAACCGGCATATTCCAATACCAGTTTATAGGCATCTTTTGCCGACTGAGTAGTTACCGCCGCCACTTTAAAAGGTTCTTTCTTACGATTCTTTTCCATAGAAGAACCTTCTTCAAAATCCACGCCTCCATTCCAATTATTTGCCGAGATTTCAGGATATCCTTCTATTACATTCCCATCGATATACCACATTCCGGAGAATCCGAGTTTTTCAGCATTATCGATCTTCGCTATACGTCTCTTTACCTCTTCTTTCGTAGCAGGTCCCGGCTTATAATAATTATTCACCAAATTTACAGAAAGAGGTTTCCCGTCACAGGTCCGATGTTCCCAGTTAGAGATCACACAATTACGAAAATCCAGCCAAAGAGTATGGTTTTGATCATTACCGCCTATGCTCGGATTCCGCCCGGCACAATTAGCCAAAATATTATGATGAAATGAACATTTGTAACCGCCGATGGAAGCGGCAAAACCATGAGCACCCTTTTCATGAACGGCTTTATTCAACGCTTCACTCATTACACACCATTGAAAAGTAACATTCCGGGCACGATGCCATGTATTGATACCTTCGTCACACGACCAACTAACAACGCAATGGTCTACCATTACATTTTCAGAATTAGAGACTCCGATGCCGTCAATTTCCGAACCTTTCAATCCGGATCCGGTACCGGGACGCACTCTGATACCCCGTACAATTACATCGTGGGTATTCCGTATCTGCAAAGGAAAGTTTTTAAGGCAGATACCTTCACCGGGAGCCGTTTGCCCCGCAATGGTTATAAACGGAGATTCAATACTCAAACCTGACTTCAACTCAATTGTTCCCGCCACATTAAAGATAATAATTCTGGGATTGGGATTCATGATAGCTTCCCGCAGACTTCCAGGACCGCTATCGTTTAAATTGGTTACTGCCAGGACGATTCCACCTCGTCCGCCTTTTGAATTCATACCCCATCCCTCTGCTCCGGGAAATGCCGGTAACTGCGCCATTGCCATACATGATATTGCCAATAACGTCATTACAAATAATACATTTTTCTTCATAGTAATTAGTATATTAGATAAAAAAACAATTCGCTCCAATCGATAAAGGTAACTTCAACTCTTCATCTATACAACAGAAAGAGATCAGATTATGATGTCATTCCATGTGTTTTCATAAAACAAGCATTTCAAATCCGATATCTGAAAATCTATTTCCATACGATATAACCAAAACTTATCACCCAACAAGACACACTATCGTGTCTTTCACTTTCCATCAGAACGGATAACCAATAGCAAAATGTAAGCCTAATCCATCCTTAAATTTCGGAATATTATAATACCCTTTCCGGGACGTCTTATAAGGAGCATGGATGGCAATACCCAAATCCAAACGAAGGATAATAAATTGCAAATCATACCGCAACCCGACTCCCGTTCCCAACGCAATTTCTTTTCCTAAATTCGACAAAGAGAACTGTGCCCCGGGACGTTGTTCATCTTTATGCAGCAACCAAATGTTTCCGGCATCCAGAAAAGTAGCCCCATACAAATTACCTAATATCGGAAAACGATATTCAACATTGGCCTCCAGTTTAAAATCTCCGGTTTGGTCGAGATATGAATATACTTTATCCGATTCGGGATGATAACTTCCCGGCCCTAAAGAACGAACCGTGAAAGCACGGATACTGTTCGCACCCCCTATATAAAATTGCTCGCTATACGGAGCCGTAGTTGAGTTTCCATACGAGAAAATAGCGCCGGCCATAAAGCGAGTCGCCAAACGGCTCTTCTCTCCCAATCTGAAACTCTTACGTATTTCTGTAGTAAATTTCAAGAACTGGGCAAAGGGATTTCCCAGAAGTTCCTTATCCTTCTTATTAAAAGGTTGACCGAACATCCGATAGATGAGCGAAGTAACATTTCCGGCCGACGTTACCGAACTCTCCCACCATACATAATCGCCTTTGGGTTTTACAGGTGCATCGTCATACGTATATGTATAACTCATTGCCGGAATAAACTGATTTTTCAAACTTGAATACAAAGCCTCATTATTCGCCGTTATCGAGTCGAACTTAGCGGTAGTGCTCTGTAATAAATTGAAGGTGAGTTTAAATGGAGAAAAAGTATGTTTAGATGTCGCAGAAGGCTGATATGCATATGAAGCATTACCGCCAAACGACAACAATTTGAAGAAGCCTGCCCTGTTTAATTGATCGGCATATAGTTTAAATTGCGAACTGGATGGATAACGCGACCACCGATACTTCATAAAAGGAATAACCAAACGCGGATAGTCCAACGATACGGAGGCTCCGAATTCATACGAGTTAATCATGGAACTGCTTCCCTCTACGGACGAACCGGTTTGCCATTCATACGAAGCATCCAGTTCAAACGAAAAAGTTTCCCCACCTCTGAAAGCATTATGCTTGGAAACCCCAAACGAAACTCCGGGTCCCAACTGATCATTACTCTTGGAAGTAAAGTCGAACTCCAGTTGTCCATCCAACGGCTTATCGAAAGTAGCATTAATGCGAACATCCAGCGTATCGCAGATACCCGTTGTATCACGAGGCGTATATTGGAAATCCAACGAACTGAAAATACCCATACGGGTAAGATTCTGTTGTGTATAATACTGATTCTCCTGCGAATAAAGTTCTCCTTTACGGAAACGGAAATTATTGAATAGCACTCTCGGTCGCAAAGGTATCTTTTTCCCGCTATAGTAAATAGACAAGGCTCCCCGCTGCAAAGAGTCCGTAAACGCTCCTCTCTGCTGATTATTCCTCATATATATCGACAAATTACCTATATACCACTGCTTGTTTATATTTGCAGTAAGCCCCCCAACAGGCAATACCTTCAGACTCACTTCTCCCGGTTTTTGTATGGTATCGGCTAAATAGGTAATAAAATCGGGCCTAAAATAATAGTATCCATTATTACGAAACAAATTGGATAAACGTGTCCGCTCATTTTCCAATTGCAACACACTGAAATTTTCTCCATTTCGGAGAAGACGTTTATCATAGGAGGCTTTTATCAAACTATCGGCCTTGTGAGAGAAACGTACATACATTACGGAATCAATATAATAAGGATTCCGCATATCTACCAGATAGCTTACTTTTGCCTTCTTGGGGTTCTTCTCTTTGTCAATAGAATAAGATACCGTTCCATTAAAATAGCCGTAATTATGCAATACATTCGTGGCTATCTTGGAACGAAGCTCCGGATTTACTGTAGAAATATAGACAGGAGTCGCAGCAAAGTGATTAAAAATCCATTTTCCAAACTTGGTTTTACTGTTTACAAAATCATTGTATATCCATAATTTGATAGGAAAAGGAGTACGTATAGAAGAACTGCCCAGTAACGCATTATTGGGAGGATAAGCCAGTGCGGCTTCGACCTCCACCATCGTAGCTTCGCCTGCGTCACTTTTATCCTCATTTTCTACAACCATCTTTTTGATACCCGTATATAACGTCTCGTCTTCCGGCAAATTCTTTGTAGTGGAGCAAGCCGTAAAAAGGATAACACAAACTATATAAATTAAGCACCTGTTATTATAATATCTTCCTTTTGTCATGGTTTTGGAGTTACTTCACGGTTCATAGTTCTATTTTTCTTCTTCTTGAAAATAAAAAGCTCTCCCAATTTAGTCATCTTACGCCGAAGCACAATACCCACTCCGGTCTCCGTTATTTCTCCTTCAAGAATACTTTCATAATCTTTATTATGGAAGAGACGAATATAACGTGTTCCACTGTCATCCAAACGCCACTCCAACGAAACATCATCAATAAATGATTCATCACCATTTGCCTCCGCCACGTCATTTCCCGAAGAAATGCGTCCGCCAATTACTACGCTCAACCGATTATTCCAAAAACGTTTGGCAAAACGGAAAGAATAATCCGTACGGGAAGTTCCGTCCGCAGAAGTTGCATCCTCCATTCCAACGCTTATATCCACCGTTTTTAAAGCACTACCTGCAATGTTGGAAATTTCACTCTGCAAGAAAGAGTTCAGCGCACTGTTTGCATTAAAGCCTCCTGAGCCACCGTCACTGCCGAGATACATACCCGTAGCCAACATAGCAACAGCCAGTTTTCCGCGTTCTTCTTTCGACATAGCTGCCAACTGGTTCTGCACCGTCATATCCTCCGGCGCTTCAAGTGTAAACTCCAACCCCATATTTTCCAGCGTATTCGTAATAGAAATCCCTACATCAAAAGAAACGGTACGTGGAGAATTATTCTCTGTAACGGTAGAACGTATTCTTTCCGTTGCCGAAATATTCATATAAGGATTCATCGGATTACCTGTAAATTCGACAAAACTGCCATTCTTTATATTGAACGTTTTCAATGGAATAACCGGAAGCTCATATTTCATCTCTCCACTTGTAAGTGTATAACGTCCGGATAACAACAAATCGCCCTGCGGAGTATATTGTAAAGACAAGTTACCACCTCCACGCAGTTCAACATAACTCTCATGATCGGCACTTAAGTCGACCCTCATCTCTGCGCCTTGATCAATCTGCACGTTCATCAACAAATCTATTCCTCCCAAGGTATATTTCTTATCTTCCGCTTCTTCCAATTTTGTCGTATCATTAAAGTTGACAAAAGTCACCAAATCGCCCAAACGGTCATCCACGGTCAAAGGAGAATCTTTCAAAACATATGTGACATCCGTTTTACCTTGTACCGTCATATTTCCGCGCACCACTAAATTATCCAACGCACCACGCACCGTAGAGAAAAAGTCTACATACACCTTTCCATAAACAACAGATGTTTTTCTGCGTGGAGCGTTTACCAATTCATAATCGGAAGCCCGCATACGCAAATCCAATCCGATACGGGAAAGAGTAGCAAAATCCACGTCTCCATCAATCGTAAACGGAGTCTTTCCCCGAGTATAGATATTGAACCTATCAAACAATAAGTGACTATTCGTTACCGCAACCGGCCGATTGTCGAAACGAAAACGGACTCCATATATCTCCGAGTTCATAAACACAGAATCCAACATTAATTCGCCATTCACAACGGGCGATGCAGTTGTACCTTTTACTTCCAAACTACCATCCAAATCTCCCTCCAAACTTACCAACCGATCGGGAATGAATCCGTTTACCATATTCAGTGGAAAATGTTCCAACGTCATATTCATATCCAATATCCCTTCTTCCAGATCTTTATAATCGCCCCGAAGTACGAAAATATCATCTCCGTCTTTAGCAAAACGAGTATCTACATAATGAGTCACTTGATCTTTCGGCAAATAGATTGTTGAATTGGAAATATTACCAATCAAACTTTTTTCATAGCTCAAGCTATCAAGGGAAGTTTCGGCTACCAATGACATTTGTTCCCCCGCCTTCTGATAGTGTATTTCCGAATTAAGAATACCGGTAATATCGGGCATATAAGGGATTACCTGAAGCAATTCGCCAATATCTATGCGACAAAGTTCGAATGTCAGGTCCTGAAAGACTTCTTCATTAGGAGTCGAATAAAAACGAACACCGGTTCCTTTATCATTTAACAAATTGACCTTACCCTCAATGTGGCCGTCTTTACGGAAATATATATAATTTCCTTCGTTTAGATTAAATGGCTGATAAGCAATAATAGGATGCTCCGGAAAGAAGTAACACCGCAAACCGTGATCCACCAAATCCACTCCTAAGCCTAAAAGCACACCTGTTTTTTGTTTTTCATCCAGGTATTTCAATTTTAACCGGGCCCCTTTCTCATGAATCTGTCCATCTAAAGTGGCATCAAATACAAATTGTTTATTAGTAGGAGCGTTCTTAACTTCAGCAAAGAATTTAACCCCTGTTGTATCCTGATGAATATCAAAACGTAACGTATCCAAACATAAACTATCCATACGCAAAGCATACAAATAAGATGTACCATTAATACCTTCTATCGGAGAAGTATCCAAGTCCATAAACAACTGATTATACCGGAACCCTTTCAGCATCAGATAATTATTAATGGGATTATCCGTTCCGGAAGATATCTGCGCACATAGTTCCGGCAAGTAAGTTTTCAAAGCATCCAGTTCCAATTGCTTATTTTCGGCTTGTTGAACGAATACGGTAGAAAAGTCAGTAAGGTTCTTTATGATTGTCTCTATATCTTTACGTCCTTCTAGTTTCATTTTGAAATCGCCGGCGTTCACACTCATATATGTAGAATCTTCCGAAGTGGATGCATTAAAATATAGATTCTTGGGAAGATATGTATTCTTCGATGTGATGACCTTTATTTTCTCAAAACCGCCTTTTAGGGCAATCAGTTTCCGCCAATCACTTTTAGCTTCTAAAGCAAACGCCACAGAAGTTTTTAAAGGAGAATCCACCAAACGCATTTCATACAAGTCTGCCTCTTTTATATCCATTAAGAGTTGTCCGCTTACCTCTTCCCTACTTAAATATCCATCTAAACGGGAATTCATCTTTAACAGGGGATTATCACTATCTAATGTAACCTTAGCCTGTCCTTTATGCAAGCCAGCCTGCAATGTAACGCCCGACAAATTTAAATTGCCGTATTGCAAAGTATCTAATACCGCATCAGCCTCCATATAGGTATCCGGAGAATAGAAATCAAATCCGGCACCCTTGGCCGAAAGCTCTGCCGAAAGATAATATATGGAATCTTTCGGCATGAAATCATGCACATGTAAACTGTCAATTTGTATTTTAGCCTCATAGGATTCATCTCTTCCATTGTAAGAGGCTAATAAAGAAATCAATCCGGTCTTTTCTTTCAAGTTTAAATCGGCACTATACTGATCTCCTTTTATTCCTACCTTTCCATCCAAGGCCATACCTTGAGGTATGACATATGAACCAGAATTCGCACTGTCGACAAGAGCCGTAATAAAAGTCAAGTCCTGTGTCTCCGATTTAATCGTTAAAGCTCCAGTACGTCGCACGCTATCCAATACATTTGTAATTTCTCCCTGCATAGAGGCACGGAAAGCCCCTTCAAGCTGCGTCTGTATTCCGGTTATCCGTAAATTATTTATATTACCGTCCATTCCTGCACGCAACATTATCGGAGCGTTGGGATATTCTTTTACAAATAGCTCCGGCATTGTTCCTATAAACGTCATCAAATCATGTTTCCCCAACTCTGCTAAAAAGCGTGCCGTAAATAATCCATCTTTATTAGGTTCTAAAGCATCCCATTCCATATCCGCCTTAAGATCAATAAAAGAATCGGAAGTCTGTATTGAAAATACCGGTATCCGCACTGCTTTTTTATCAGAAGTCACCCTAGCTTTTAAGGATATAAGATGGAGTCCGGAGCGTTCTTTTGCTTCCAGACGGGGAATAGAAAAAGCAATATCCCGCCCCGCATAGTTTACCGAATCCAATTCTATCTCAATACCTTCCAATGCTATATGCGAAGCGTCCCATCCCGGTCGTGCCGCAAGCGTATCCGCATCATAAGTAAAAGTACCGTTTTGTAATACAAACTTACTTGCACGGTAAGCATTTTTCTTCAAGTCAACAAATCCATTGCGTAAATCAGCATCTCCAATAGAAGTAGAAAGAGAAGTCGTATCATTCAACTGTAATGCCAGCGTCACATTTTGCAAAGCAATTTTCTGCAATTCAAATTTCCAATATACAGGTGAAGAAACAGTATCTTTTTCCACCACCGTATCTTTCAGGCAAATATGTAAATTGGCATTTTTCAAACGAGCTTCATTCAAAACCGCCATTTCGGAAGTAAGTTCTATTCCATGAGAAGAAAGATAAAACTCATCAAGCGAACCATTTAATCGCATAGTTGAAATTAAATCGGAAGTATTCACCTTGGCATTTTCCAAACTGATACCATTAATCTCAACTTTTTTTTGCAATAAGGGTAATAACTGCACATCAACTTGTATGCGATCGACCGATAATATAGTATCTTGTTGCGAAATCACTTCCACTCCGTCCACTGCTAAATCTAAAGGAAACGCCAGTTTCACCCGATCGATGTGGATATACATTCCTGTTTGCTGAGAGGCATAAACCGTTACCTTCTTCACAACATAGTTTTGCAAAGGAGGTATATAAAGTAATAAAGCTAATAGGATAAAAAGTACGACAGGGCTTAATAATACAATCCCCACCCACTTAAAAACTTTCCTCATAAATTCTTTAACTTAAAACTAAGGACTATGCAAAGGAAATAAAAAATTATTTAGTACGGCTCTTTCTGAGAGAAATATTTAAAGAACTGAGTACGCTCAAATACCGTTTCATCCTCCATTCCGGTAGCATTCATCCTACCTTTAAACTGTACAATAGATTCATAACCATGCTCTTCCATCCAGGACTCCATAAAATAAAGCATAGATTGAACCTGAGAAGCACCGTGGCGATAAAGCGTACTGCATACTTCGGCGGCCTGTGCCCCGGCTAATATAACTTTAACCAGCGCAGCTCCGTCTCCGACACCTCCCGAGGCTATTAAATTCAGGCTAGGGATGCGTGCGGAAGCCAAACCGATCCAACGGATAACCTCAGAAATATCCGAAGGATTTCCTAACACTTCACCAGTGGTATAGGTCATCGTATTTATTTGTATATCGGGAGAAGCCATTCTATTAAATAGAACGACAGCTGCTACTCCATTTGCGTATAGTTGGTCTATTAAAGGTATGCAATTCGTAAAACGGCTACCCAATTTTACAATAACCGGAATGTCCACTACAGCTTTTACCTTCCGTAAAATATCAATGTGGCGTTGCTCAAACGAGCCATAATCATAGTCAATTTCACTTTGTATAGCCATGATATTCAATTCTATAGCATCGGCTCCGGCTTCTTCTAAGGTATGGGCAAAATCAGTCCATTCAGCATCACTATAACAATTTATACTTGCTATAACAGGAATACTGCACTGCTCTTTTGTTCCTCTTAACAATTCAATATATTCATTCAGGCAATGTCCACGATAATATGTCATAAGATACTCATTTTCCTCTCCATATCCATTACTTTTTTGCATTCGTGCCGACTCCATCATAATTTGCTCTTCAAACAATGACTTCAACACCACCGCTGCCGCACCAGCTTCTTCCCATCTTTTATTCCTTTCTACACTATTGGTCAAACCCGAGCTGCTAACAATCAAAGGATTTTTCAATTTCAATCCTGCAAAAGAAGTTTCTAATTTATTCATATGGTTATTATTTAAGTGTCCAATCTCTTGTTACTTTACGTAAGGTAGGAGGTTTATAAAGATATTAAAAAATTAACATGATTCGGATGTTTATTTCATAAACAATCGCACAGATAAATTAGTTCAATTTCTCAATAAATATTAAAAAGCCTCCTCTTCTTTTACAAAATATCGTACTTTTGTTCACCCAAATCATTTCTAACTACAAAAACAATGAAACATTTTATACACATCTTATCAATTGCCTTGCTTTGCGCCCTGACAGCCTGCAATGGCCAAAATAAAAAGAATATGGAAAACGAAACAATTATTCGCTTCGAAACAAACAAAGGCGACATTAAAGTAAAACTTTACAATGAAACTCCCCAGCATCGTGACAACATGATAAAATTGGTGAAAGAAGGATTTTACAACGGTACCCTATTTCACCGCGTCATCAAGGACTTTATGATTCAAGGAGGAGATCCTGATTCAAAAAAGGCAACGCCCGATAAAATGCTGGGAGAAGGTGATACAGGATATACTATTCCTGCTGAGTTTGTATATCCACACTACTTCCATAAAAAGGGAGCTTTAGCTGCCGCCCGGATGGGTGATGATGTGAATCCCGACAAAAAATCCTCCGGTTGCCAGTTTTATATTGTAACTGGTACTGTTTTCAGCCCGGAAGAATTAAATGAGATGGAAGCCAATTTAAACCGCCGCATTGTAAAAGAGAAATTCGACTCTTTGGCACGTCCGTATATGAAAGAGATCTATAAATTACGTAAATCAAACGATATCGACTCTCTTTCTGTTTTACAAGAGAAATTGGTGGCGGAAGCCGAAGCTGAAGCTGCGAAAAATCCTTTTAAGTTTACAACTGAACAAAAACAGGCTTATACTACCGTTGGAGGTACTCCTCACTTAGACGGCAGTTATACGGTTTTCGGAGAAGTAACCGAAGGACTAGACGTAGTGGAGAAAATTCAGGAAGTGAAAACCAACCGCGCAGACCGTCCGACAGAAGATGTCATCATAAAAAAAGTAACGATAGAAAACTAACGCACTGTGATTAAGGTAAACAAACATATCCTTCCAAACGGATTACGAATTGTACATCATGAAGACCCTACCACTCAAATGGTAGCCGTTAATATATTGTACAACGTCGGCGCACGGGATGAAGACGAGAACCACACGGGATTTGCCCACCTTTTTGAGCACCTAATGTTTGGAGGTTCCACCCATGTTCCCGATTACGACACACCTGTTCAAAATGCAGGCGGAGAAAACAACGCATGGACAAATAATGATTTCACCAATTACTATATTACCCTTCCTTACCAAAATGTGGAGATTGCTTTTTGGTTAGAGTCCGACAGAATGCTTGAACTGGATTTTAATCCTAAGAGTTTGGAGGTTCAGCGTCAGGTCGTAATCGAAGAATTCAAACAAAGACATCTTAACCAGCCTTATGGGGATGTATCTCACCTCATGCGGTCAATGGCTTATACCCGACATCCGTATCAATGGCCTACCATCGGAAAGAATATAAATCATATAGCTCAGGCAACACTAGAAGAAGTGAAAGAATTCTTTTACCGTTTTTATGCCCCCAACAATGCGATTCTTTCCGTAACCGGCCATATTTCTTTTGAAGAGACCTTACGTCTGGCTAATAAATGGTTTACTCCGATTCCTGCACGCGCAGTGCCTAACCGAAATTTACCGAAAGAGCCTGTACAATCCTCTCCTCGCCGATTAGAAGTAGAAAGAGACGTTCCGGTAGATACTCTTTATATGGCATTCCATATGTGTGATCGTAAACATCCCCATTATTATGCTTTCGATATGCTTTCGGATATTCTTTCTAGCGGAAAATCCAGCCGCCTGGAACAAGAGCTCGTACAAAAGCAACGGATATGCACTTCCATTGATGCCTATATTACAGGCAGTATCGATGAAGGTTTGTTTCATATTGTTGCCAAACCGGCTTATGGTTTCTCGCTTGCGAACATAGAAAAAGCGATCTGGAAAGAATTGGAAAAGATAAGAAATGCAACCGTCGCAGAATCAGAAATAGAGAAAGTTAAAAACCGATATGAATCGGAGTTTATTTTCAATAACATTCATTATCTGAATGTAGCCAGTAATCTTGCTTTCTTCGAACTGATAGGAAAAGCAGAAGACATAAACGAAGAAGTTGCCAAATACCGTAACATCAACGCTGCGGATTTGCAGGCAACGGCAATCAAGACTTTCGTGTCCGAAAACTGCTGTACTCTTTTATATAAAGCAAAAAAAAATGTACCAACTGATATCTTACAAAAAACATTATAAAGCACTCATCTATCTTGGAATCCCCATAGTGATAGGCCAAGTGGGTATCATTATTTTAGGATTTGCCGATACGTTAATGATTGGTCACCACAGTGCCAACGAACTGTCGGCCGCAGGATTTGTGAACAATTTATTTAATCTTGCCATCATATTCGGTCTAGGGTTTTCGTATGGTCTGACTCCTATCGTCGGAGCTCTTTACGGCCGAAAAGACCTTCTTCATGCAGGAGGCAGTTTAAAAAACAGCCTTGTCGCCAATTTGTTAATAGGAATTCTTCTATCTATAGTAATGGGAATCCTCTATTTGAATTTAGACAGGCTGGATCAGCCGGAGGAACTGTTACCGTTAATACGCCCTTATTTTCTCATCATATGGTGCTCCATTTTGTTTGTCATGATATTCAATGGTTTCAAGCAATTTGCAGATGGCATCACTGATACTCGTTCGGCTATGTGGATCTTATTGAGCGGAAATGTATTGAACATCATTGGTAACTATATCCTTATATATGGAAAATTAGGTTTTCCCGAACTGGGAATCACGGGAGCCGGCATCTCTACTCTAACCTCACGGATACTGATGGTAACAGCCTTTGCCATCTTGTTTTTTCATTCCAAGCATTACGCTCCCTATAAAGAAGGGTTCCGGAAGATACGGATAAACCTTCCCGACTTCAAACAACTAAATAAACTGGGGTGGCCTGTGGCTTTACAAATGGGTATGGAAACGGCTTCATTCAGTATATGCGCTATCATGCTAGGATGGATCGGCGCTGCGGCATTGGCAGCCCATCAGATTATGTGTACCATCGGAAGTGCTTGTTTTATGATATATTACGGCATGGGAGCAGCCGTTGCAGTAAGAGTCAGCAATTTTAAAGGCCAACAAGATATTCCTAATTTGCAACGTGCAGCCTATGCGGGTTTTCATTTAATCTTGTTAATGGGATTAATAGCTTGCACTTTCATTTTTCTGTTCCGCTACCAGTTAAGCGGATGGTTTACCAATAGTGAGGAAGTTAATAAATTAGTCATAGCCTTAATCCTGCCAATGCTACTTTATCAAGTGGGCGATGGCATGCAGACGAATTTCGCCAACGCTTTACGAGGGATTGCCGATGTAAAACCAATGATGTATTTTGCTTTCATTGCTTATATTGTGATTTCTATACCGGCCAGTTATTTCTTTGGATTTATTTTAAAAGGAGGAGCTGTAGGCATCTGGATGGCTTTTCCATTCGGACTGACCAGTGCAGGAATTATGTTTCTTTTGAGATTCCGTAAACAAACAACTAAGATGTTACTGTCATGTCAAATGCATACAAATCAACACAAATAAAAGTTGTAGTGGGATATACATTGTTAACCCTATTGCTTATATTCGCGGTTAGCTACATCTACAAAGAGATGAAAAAGCTAACAAATTCCGGTAATTACGAAACGGAAGTAAACATTCGCCGAAAAGCTACCAACCAAGTTATTTTACAATTATACCAAGCCGAAATCATCGGACAATCACTAAGCGCCGGACAAATACAGGATTTCCCGCAATACAAAAAAGCAATAAAAGGAGTATCCGAATCCATCTACCATTTAAAAATGCTTCTCTCAGACAGTCTTCAAATAAGTCGGTTGGATACGGTATCCAATCTGTTGATAGAAAAAGAACAGAATATGCGTAACTTATTAAAAGCTATTCAAGATTCCAATGCAGATCAGCTTTATAAAAAGAATATGGAGAAGGTGATTGAAGAACAGGATTCACTACTAAATCAACAACGAGTGCAACGGAAAGTAATCATTCATCAAAACTCATATACTGTAAAGAAAAAACCACGGGGATTCTTCCAGCGGATTGCTGATGTATTTTCCGGTGGGAAACCCGATTCCACCACTGTCATCAATACTCGTCAGGAATTGCTTACCGATACGTTATTGCAAGCTTATAATCCGGCCGATACGGTAGTCACCATCCTTCGTAACATACAAACCAAAGTCAGCGACAGTCAATCCCAGATAGAACAAATACTTCAACGCCGTATCCATACACTTCAATATAACGGTTGGGAACTCAGTAATAAAGTAAACCTTATCCTAAATACATTCGAGCAGGAAGAGCAACAGCATACCCAACTGAAACTTCTGCAAGAGAAACAAATACGCAGGAATTCCGCCATAACAATTGCTTCTATTGCCATATCAGCCGTTATACTTGTCATATTGTTTCTGTTTCTTATCGGAAGGGACATTACTCGCAGCAATCATTACCGAATCGAATTGGAAAAAGCTAAAAGACGAGCCGAAGATTTATTAGTGGCCCGGGAAAAAATGATGCTGACCATTACTCATGACATCAAAGCTCCCGTAGGATCAATTCTAGGCTATATCGATTTACTCTCAAGACTCTTAGTGGATGAACGGCAACGTTTCTACCTGAATAATATGCAAAGCTCGGCTTCGCATTTACTTAACCTTGTAAGTTCCTTACTCGATTTCCATCGGCTCGATTCACATAAAATGGAAATAAATCATCTTCCGTTCAATCCGAAACAACTGTTTGATACCATTTATACAAGCTTCGAACCGTTGGCCACAAAAAAGCAACTGGTTTTGAAATACGAAAGTGACGAAGAATTAAATGATTCTTATCTAGGCGACCCTTTCCGTATTCGTCAAATTGCAGAGAATTTATTGTCTAATGCTTTAAAATTCACTAAAAAGGGAAGCATTACCTTACATACCGAACTAAAAAACAATAGACTATACTTTTCCGTAACGGACACCGGCAGCGGAATATCTACGGAGGAACAAAAGAAACTTTTTCAAGAATTTACCCGGCTTCACAACGCACAGGGGGAAGAAGGATTCGGACTCGGACTTGCCATTACACAGAAACTTGTAAACTTACTTGATGGAGAAATACAACTCGAGAGCGAACCGGGTAAAGGAAGCTGTTTCAAAGTATTCATCCCATTGCCGGTAGCAAGGGAGAAGAGCGTAAATGATTCAGCGGACAAACAATCCGTCTTTATTCCAGGGAAACGGGACATTAATCTTCTTTTAATAGATGATGATCGCATACAGCTTAACTTAACGGCAGATATGCTAAACCGTCCGGGACTGAAAGTTATTTGTTGCGAGCAACCGGAAGAACTCTTCAAACTATTGAAAAGCCAACCTTTTGACATTATCCTAACAGACATACAAATGCCGGCAATGAACGGATTCGATTTGTTAGAAGCCATACGTTCGCTTACCGCATCACAGGCCAAAGATATTCCGGTTGTTGCCCTGACAGCCCGCAGCGATATGAAAGAAAAGCAATTTATCGATAAAGGATTTGCCGGTTGTCTCCATAAACCATTCACTTTAAATGATATCATAACGAAAATAAATCAGATTCTTTCTGCAAATATTCAAATAAAAGCAACCAAAGTTGCTGATAAAGTCGAAAACGGGACCCTAAACATCCAAGCGCTTACAGCTTTTTCAGAAGACGACCCAGAAGCGGCACATGAAATAATACGCACATTTATTACCGAAACGGAGAAAAACAGGGAATCTTTACTTCTACATCTGCAATCCGGAGAAATGAAAGAAATAAAGGCGCTTGCTCATAAAATGCTCCCCTTGTTCACTATGTTAGGAGCCGAGGCATGCAAAGAACCTTTAAGATGGCTTGAATGTTCCACACTTGAAAATGTAACGCACGAAGTAACGGAAAAAGTGAATTTTATTGCCCATGAAATGAAAAATATCATTCAACAGGCAGAAGAGTACCTTTAAATCGTTTTAAGTTAAAAGGTATTAGTACACATTACTTATATGCCCAAAAGGAATTACTTTTGTAAAAAAGAGAGTGCTGATAATGACTAAACATATTCTTATTGTTGAAGATGATGTTACTTTTTCTCTCATGCTGAAAACATGGCTGGGGAAAAAAGGATTCGCGGTAGACACTGCCAGTAGCATAACCCGTGCCAAAAAGCAATTGGAAACAGATACTTATAATTTAGTATTGTCGGACTTACGTTTACCGGATGAAGACGGCATAGCGTTACTTAACTGGATGGATGAAGAAGGATACAATTGCCCTTTGATTATCATGACCGGATATGCCGATATTCAATCTGCCGTACTGGCCATGAAACGCGGAGCAAAAGACTATATAGCCAAACCCATACAACCGGATGAGCTATTAAAAAAAATAAATGAAGCATTACAAGCCCCTACTCCTGTTACCCGACCTATCGATTCTCCTAAAAGGGCCAACTCCTCTCTCCCCACATCAGACCACCCAAACTTCTTGGAAGGTGAGAGTGAAGCTGCACGTCAGCTCTATAATTATGTAGGATTAGTAGCACCCACTCATATGTCTGTTCTTATTAACGGTGCAAGTGGTACCGGAAAAGAGTACGTAGCTCACCGTATCCATCAACTGAGCAAAAGAGCTGATAAACCATTTATAGCCATTGATTGCGGCTCCATTCCTAAAGAATTGGCCGCCTCGGAGTTTTTCGGCCATATAAAAGGTTCTTTTACCGGAGCCTTGACTGATAAGACCGGAGCTTTTGAAGAAGCCAATGGAGGTACGCTCTTTCTGGATGAAATAGGCAACCTTAGTTACGAAGTTCAGATCCAGTTGCTACGAGCTTTGCAAGAACGCAGAATCCGGCCGGTAGGTTCATCCAAAGAAATAGAAGTCGACGTACGGCTTATTAGCGCTACGAATGAAAACCTGGAAAGCGCTATTGAAAAAGGAAATTTCAGGGAAGATCTATTTCACCGAATCAATGAATTTACCTTGCGTATGCCCTCTTTGAAAGAACGGCAAGAAGATATTCTTTTATTTGCCAATTTCTTTTTAGATCAAGCTAATCATGAATTAGGACGCAACTTAATAGGATTCGACACCCAAGCTTCCACTGCCTTGCAAAACTATTCCTGGCCTGGAAATTTACGGCAAATGAAGAATATCATTAAACGGGCTACCCTTCTGGCTCAAAGTAACTACATCACCTATGCCGATATAGCTTCCGAATTAACAGACAACGCTTCTCCTGCCAAATCTTTAAGCCTCCATAATGAAGAAGCAGAGAAGAAAAGGATTTTGGAGGCTTTACGACAAACCAACCAAAACAAAAGTCGGGCAGCCCAATTATTAGGGATTGACCGCAAGACATTATACAATAAATTAAAATTATACGGAATTCAATAAAACCGGAGGAGTGAAGAATATTCCGCTTCCGATTATTTCATGCACGTTACTTATAATCAGGCCATGTGTGGAAATTTTCCACATCGGTCTCCACAAATTCCACATATTTCCACAACTTTCCACAAACGGCACACTTGCTAAGCCCTAATAATATTTATTCATCTTTTTATAAACCGTTCTTTTTTCAATCCTTTGTCATCTATCTTTTTGTCACAATATATAGGGTATATTCCCTGTAAAAAGAAATATTATATATACTATTTGATAGCAAATACGTTTATTTTTATATCACTCTGATTATACTACTAAAAGAACCTGTTCGCATCAAACAAGTTCTTGGCTCTGTTTTTTCTTTTCTCTAAACCGATAAATCAAGTTTGTGGCACACGCATTGTGATATCTTTTACAGATAACAATTAGACAGGTAAAGATATGAAAAAGGTATTAGTAATGATTGCAACAGTAATGAGTTTAGGTAATGGTATAATGGAAGCTGCAACGTCTGCTCTTCCTATCAATGGAACAAATTATGTATATGCTACGGACGGATACTCCAAAATAGAAATTAAAGACATACCCGAGAAAGTGATGCAAGCCGTAGAAAAGGAAAATCCGGGATGTTACTTCTTCGAAGCCTATATCGGGTATCAAGGAGGGCAGACAGTTTACAAAATCGAGCTCATTGACCAGGCAGGAGAATCGTTCTTCATTGTAGTAAATGATAAAGGAGAAAGTATAAAATAAAAAAGAAACTTCAAGACACCATAAAATAATAGTAAAGTTATAAACAATTAAAATTTAATCATTATGAAAAAAGTATTAGCAGTGGCCATCGTAACCATGTGTTTAGGAACCACAGGAGTATTTGCACAAGACGTAAACACAGCAAAAGTCGACACGACAGTAGTAAACAACAGTCAAGCTCCAGCCGACGAATTTGTAAAAATGGATGCACATGATCTTCCACAAGATGTTCAGTTGGCATTAGGCAAGGAATACAGTGGAAATACAATTAAGGAAGCTTACATCGCTACAAAAGGAGAAGAGAAACTTTATAAGGTTGTTTTAGTAAGCAAAGACGGAAAGGACACCACAGTAATCCTTACCGAAAAAGGGGAGATCAAGAAATAATCAAACCTTACTCTTAAAGCAAGGAGCTGTCGTGTATGTGATATATGCGGCAGCTTTTTTATTATGACTTCTACCTTAAACCCCAATATTACATTTAAAAGCTTCAGGTTTCCCGTGGGAAACAAGCATTTTTGGGAATGCATCAATTAGAATTGTTTACGTAGGAATAAACATTTACCCGCCGAACCAACGGTATTATCGACAGCCCCTTTCCTATTAAGAATCTTTCGAGATAAACGACTCCAATATATCCAGTTGAATTACTTATATTTTCTCTAAAGGAAAAACGATTTCTTTGTTATCTCCCTATTAGATCGAATCAATAAAATGAGTGCACTGCACACTAATCTGTAATTAGCTATCTCTTAGGTAGGAATTCCTCTAAATTGTAATTATATCGGCAATGTGACGGTGAAACAACTACCCTTGCCGGGTGCACTGTTGATGCTCAGCGTACCGCCATGCGCCTTCACGAAGTCGCGCGAGATGGAAAGCCCCAGTCCACTACCTTGTATCTTGGTACCCGGCACACGAAAATAGCGTTCGAAAATGCTCTCATGATAGCGGGGGTCGATACCTTTACCGAAATCCTGCACATAAAGGGCTATGTGTCGGCTATCAGGTTGTTTGGCACCGATAATGACCCGGCTACCCTCGTTAGAATAACGAATGGCATTGCTTAGCAGATTGGTCAGTACCCATGCTATTTTCTCGCTGTCCACGAAAAGCCTGCTAATCTTTTGTGAGGGATAGTCTATCTCAATATTAATACCGAATTTCTCCGCCTGTACATGGTTGGCCTTGATAGCATATTCAATCAGTTCAATGGGTCTGGTGATGATGGGATTAAGTAATAGTTTCCCGCTTTCCACCTGTGTGATGTTAAGTAACTCGCCTATAATGGAGAGCAGCCTCTCGCCATTCTCTTTGATGCTGTCGGAAAGTTCCTGCTGCTCATCGTTGAGCTTGCCCACACGCTTGTCCGTCAACAGTTGCGAACTCATGAGGATGGCTGAAACAGGCGTCTTGAGCTCGTGCGAGATCGTGGAAATAAATGTTGTCTTTGCCACATCCATTTTGTGAAACTCGGTAATGTTCTTCAACATTACAACAATACCTTTCCTTTCCGTCTGCACCCCGTTATCGTTGGACAGACGCACAGGAAGGTATTTTACTTGGAAATAACTCTCTTTGTTGTCAGCATATATCTTCAACGGTTCATCCTTCTTCTCCTTGCCGCCGTCACTATCTGCTCCATTTATCAGACGGCGCATCAGGTCGTTGCGCAAAGCGATCTCCTGAGCGGAACGGTTCATAGCATCCGTACGGTCAATGTTAAGAATGGAGAGCGCCTCGTTGTTGATAAACAACAGCGAAAGGTCATTATCAAGACATATAATAGGTTCGTCAATGGAGTTGATAATGGTTTCAAGATACTTTTTGGAAGTCATCAGCGCCGATACCGATGAATTGTGATAGTCGCGCAAACGTTTCGCCATGCGGTTAAAGTTAGCGGAGAGACTTTCCATCTCGGTACTTCCAGTCAGCAAAAGTGACACATCGTAGTTGTGATTGGCAATCTCATTGATGCTCCCCGACAGTTCCTTGAAAGGCTTACTGATGGAGCCGGGCAGCTTAAAGAGCAACCACACACCTATCATAATGCAGACCAGACCAAAGATTGCTATCAAAAGCAATGAGCGGTTCAGCCCGTATTCTGCCGTGGGAGAGTCCGGTTCTGTGGCGGTCAGTATCTGTAAACTGATAGTAGAGAGAGCTACCAAACCCACAATCATACAGACCAGCAATCCTACGGAAAGGGTCAGTTTTTCCTTTATATTCAAATTCATTTTCATGGTCTTATATGTACCGTTATGCAAAAATAATCAAATCAATCTTCATCTCCTTCAATGCTTTCAGAAATTTCTCATAACGTGCCGCCTTGAGCCAAATACGAGGTACGGAGAAAGAAGGCTGTCCCATACAGAGTAACGTGACATGCTCGTTCCTGCAGGTGTCTATAATCGCCTGCTCTATGTTATCGGACTTCAGTTGCCTGATAGTGCCTCCCAATTGTACCGCCAGTTCTAAATGGCTCATCAGATGACGCTGCGTGGCAAGCGGTATGCGGTCGTTGTCTTCTCGGGAAGTCTGGACATAAAGGGCAATAAGCTCCCCATCATAGCGTGCCGCCACCCGCGCCGCTTTGCGGATGATAGTTTGCTGTGTCTGCTCGTTGCTGCTCACACACACCAACAAGCGCACCACCCCTACCGTCTTTTCGCCACGCACGGTAGTAACCTCACTCTCCACCTTCCGGCCTACGCTGTAGGCTACCTCCTTAAGGGCCAGTTCGCGCAATTGCAGAATGTTCTCCGTCTTAAAAAAGTTATCGAGTGCTGTCTTTACCTTATCTTTCCGGTATATCTTTCCAGCCTTTAAGCGGTCTATAAGCTCCTCGGCTGTCAGGTCGATATTCACCACCTCATCGGCCTCCCTAACCATACGGTCGGGTACACGTTCCTGCACCTTGATACCCACGATACCACGCACTTCATCGTTGAGACTCTCGATATGCTGGATGTTGACTGCCGACAGCACGTTGATACCTGCGTCTAGCAGTTCCATAACGTCCTGCCACCGCTTTTCATTGCGGCTTCCCTCAATGTTGGAGTGTGCCAGTTCGTCCACAATCACTATCTCCGGATGCAGCCGCAAAATAGCATCGAGATCCATCTCCTCCACCTCCTTCCCCTTATAGAATATCTTCTGCCTCGGGATTACGGGCAATCCTCTTAATACCTTCTCCGTGTCGAGCCGCCCGTGTGTCTCCACATATCCTATTTGCACGTCGATACCCTGTCGTCTCATCTCACGGGCGTCCTGAAGCATGCGAAAAGTTTTGCCCACACCGGCTATCATGCCGATGTAAAGTTTGAACTTGCCTCGTTGCGACCGTCGAATGAGGTTGAGAAACTGCTGTGCATGGTCTTCTTTTGTTTCCATTTGATATTTTATGTCAAATATATATGATACTGATTTATACTCACTTTTATCCACAGACGGAAAAGAAAGATATAAAGCCCGGAAGATTATTGCTACACCCCTATTTATTTAGTGGCTTCATCAAGCGCGATATTCAGTTTCAGCACGTTGACCGTGGCTGTACCAAAAAGTCCAAGCAACGGCCTTTCCACCGCCTTTTCCACCATTTCCCTAACCTGGTTTTCATTCATACCCCTAGCATTCGCCACACGCTTCACCTGTACAAAAGCGCATTGGGGCGTGATGTCCGGGTCGAGCCCTGATCCGCTGGCTGTTACCATCTCTGCCGGGACCTCTTTGCGTTCCAAATAGGGATGGTGCGCCAGAAAAGTATCAATGCGTGCCTCCACCTCAGCAAGATATTCGGGATTCGTAGGCCCCTTGTTGCTACCACACGAATTGGTAGCATCGTAGCCATCACCGGCACAAGATGGACGTGTCCAAAAATAGCGGTTGGAAGAAAACTGCTGCCCCACCTTGGCGGCACCCACAATCTTACCGTTTAAAGTCACTATTTCCGCATTACCACCATTGGGACCTGCTACTTTGGCGAACAACCATAATATGCCTATGTAACCCACTGACAAAACTACACAGAACACCAAGGTCAACCTTATTGCTTTCAAAAAATTCTTCATCTTATTTACTTATTTAAGTGTGACTATTCAACGAATCTAATGATAATTCATGATTCTTCGTTTTAAAAGAAAACTCCGATTAAAAGGTCTATCAGCTTTATGCCTACGAACGGTGCAATAATGCCGCCCAAACCGTAGATGAACAGGTTGCGACGAAGCAACGCACTGGCTCCGATAGGCTTATACTCCACTCCGCGCAATGCGAGCGGAATCAATATCGGAATGATGATGGCATTGAAAATCACGGCTGACAGGATAGCGCTTTCGGGCGAATGCAGTCCCATGATGTTGAGTGCCGCCAATTCAGGAATAGAAACCATAAACAGGGCGGGAACAATGGCGAAGTACTTCGCCACATCGTTAGCAATAGAAAACGTGGTCAACGTACCCCGCGTCATCAACAATTGTTTACCGATTTCCACAATTTCTATCAGCTTGGTCGGATCATTATCCAGATCCACCATGTTGCCTGCCTCCTTGGCTGCCTGTGTGCCGCTGTTCATCGCCACACCGATGTCGGCCTGCGCCAATGCCGGAGCATCGTTCGTACCATCACCCATCATGGCAACCAGCTTCCCTTCGGCCTGTTCTCTTCGGATGTAATTCATCTTGTCCTCAGGCTTTGCTTCGGCAATGAAATCATCTACACCTGCTTTATCTGCTATATATTTTGCTGTCAGCGGATTATCGCCCGTCACCATAACAGTCTTCACACCCATTTTACGTAACCGCTGAAAACGTTCCTGAATGCCCGGCTTAATAACGTCCTGTAATTCAATCACTCCGACAACTTTCTTGTTGACACATACCACCAAAGGCGTACCACCGTTGGAAGTGATTTTCTCCACTAGGCTCATGATATACTCCGGGAAGAGATTTCCTGCGTCCTCCGACAGCTTACGCATAGTGTCATAGGCTCCTTTCTTTATCTCCGTCCCATCTTTCAGTTTGATGCCGGAAGATTTGGTCTCTGCGGTGAACTTGACCATTTGCGAGCCTTCTGTATGGAGACGATGTATTTTCAGACCGTTTTGACGGGCAAGTTCCACAATCGATTTTCCTTCCGGAGTGTCATCGGAAACGGAAGATAACAGGCAGTACTCAATGAACTTATTCTTGTCTATGCTTTCAACCGGATAAAATGCGGTCGCCTTACGGTTGCCGAAGGTAATAGTCCCCGTCTTGTCGAGCAGCAGAGTATCCAAATCCCCTGCTGTCTCAACGGCTTTGCCCGATTTAGTAATCACATTGGCCCGCAACGCACGATCCATTCCCGCAATGCCTATGGCAGACAAGAGGCCGCCAATAGTGGTGGGAATGAGACATACGAAAAGTGAAATGAACGAAGCTATGGTAATGGCTGTGCACGTATAATCGGCAAATGGTTTCAGCGTGATGCAAACGATGATGAACACCAGTGTGAACACTGCCAGGAGGATAGTCAGGGCTATCTCATTCGGTGTCTTCTGTCGAGACGCTCCTTCCACCAGGGCAATCATCTTGTCGAGGAAACTTTCACCCGGTTGGGTGGTCACCCTCACACAGATACGATCGGAAAGCACCTTGGTACCGCCGGTAACACTGCTCTTATCCCCACCCGCCTCACGGATGACAGGAGCCGACTCACCGGTAATGGCACTTTCATCGATGGAGGCCAAACCCTCCACAATCTCTCCGTCCGCGGGAATAACGTCGCCTGCTTCACAAACAAACTCATCGTCTTTCTTCAGTTGCGAACTGCTAACGGTCTTTATCTTTCCATTCACTAGAAGACGAGCCGGAGTCTCCTCACGAGTCTTACGCAAGCTGTCGGCCTGTGCCTTACCACGCGCTTCAGCGATGGCTTCGGCGAAATTGGCGAACAACAGCGTGAATAGGAGAATGACAAACACCCCTGCATTATACGAAAAGGATCCCTGTTGACTGTTGAACACCGAATAGAGTGTCACCGGAATCATAATGGCTGTACAGACTTCTACGGTAAACATTATCGGATTTTTGACCATCAGGCGGGGGTCAAGCTTCACGAAAGACTGTCTGATGCTCTCTTGGACTTGCTCCTTTTGGAACAAGGATACTGAATTGTTATGTTTCATTTTGAATTATAAGCTTAAATGTTCTGCAATAGTACTGAGGGCGTGAACAGGAAAGAATGCTAAAGCGGCAATGATACATATGACCAAAAAAGTCATCACACCGAATGTCGCAGTGTCGGTCTTCAAGGTTCCCGCACTCTCAGGGATGTATTTCTTTTGCGCCAAGATGCCGGCAATCGCCACCTGTCCAACAATAGGCACGAAACGTCCCAGCATCAGGACTATTCCGCATGAGTAGTTCCAAAACCAGGTATTGTCGCCCAGTCCCTCAAATCCCGATCCATTGTTGGCGGCAGAAGAGGTGTACTCATACAGCATCTCACTCAAACCGTGGTAGCCGGGATTATTCAGCCATCCGCCTTCATTGGCCACAAACTGCGGTACATGAACGAACAGATAGGCGGCAAGTGCTGTCCCCACAAGGATAATAATCGGATGCAACAGAGCTACGATAGAGGCAATCTTCATTTCACGCGCCTCCACCTTATGCCCCAGAAATTCCGGCGTACGACCTACCATCAGTCCGCTGATGAAGACGGCAATGATGATAAAAGTGAAATAGTTCATCCATCCCACGCCAACGCCACCAAACCAAGTGTTAATTTGCATATTCAGCATCTCAATCATGCCCGAAAGAGGCATCATGGAGTCGTGCATGCCGTTGACAGATCCATTAGACGTAACTGTGGTCGCCACACTCCACAAGCCCGTAGCGGCAGAACCGAGGCGCACTTCCTTGCCCTCCATCGAGCCTCCTGCCTGTGCAATACCCATCTCGTCGATACGGGGATTACCGTTCATTTCCTGATACACGTTAACAGCAGTGCAGGTCAGATAAGCGAAGAGCATTACGCCATAGATACTGTAGCCCAGCTTGCGACGACGCAGATAGAATCCGAACGCAAAGACCATCGCCATGGGGATAATCAGTATCGACAAGCATTCCACCATATTGGTGAGATAAGTGGGATTCTCCAACGGATGCGATGAATTGACACCAAAATAACCACCGCCGTTGGTACCCAATTGCTTAATGGCGACAATAGCAGCTGTCGGACCCTGCGAGACCATCTGTTCAGCTCCTTCGAGTGTGGTCACTTTCATCTTCCCGTCGAAACCCATCGGCGTGCCTTGCAGGATGAGGATGAAACCCACAATGAGCGATAACGGCAGAAGGATACGGGTAACGCTGAGTACTAAATAACGGTAGAAGTTACCGATAGTTTTGGTGGTCTTTGCTGCCAGCGCCTTCATAACTCCTGCCATGGCTGCCATACCCGTAGCAGCGGTGATGAACTGAAACAGCATGATAACAAACAGTTGGGTGAAGTAAGTCAACCCGCTCTCGCCGCTGTAGTGCTGCAGATTGCAGTTCACCATAAAACTGATACAAGTATTGAATGCCTGATGGACCGTCTGCCCTGGGTTATTATCAGGATTGAGCGGCAATACGCCCTGCATCACTAACAAAAACATTCCCCACACGAACCAGAATAGGTTGACCACGAGCAATGCCCGCAAAAACGTCTTCCAATCCATTTCTTCATAGGGATTGATACCGCTTAGGCGGTACATCCACCTCTCCACGGGCTTCAGGAAATCGAGACAAGTCTTCTCTCCTTTATAAACCCGAGCAATATATTTTCCCAACGGATAACTCAGTCCTACCATAAGGACTATCTGGAGTATCACTCCTAAAATCTCTGTGTTCATACTTTCTTTCGATTAGAACTTTTCCGGTTTGACGAGTACATACAACAGGTATCCGAACATTACCAAACTGATGATAAACAACGATGTATACATAATCCAGTTCTCCTTTCCTTTTAGATTTTTTCAAACCAGTCGATGCATTTGCCAAAGAGCCAAAAGCAGCTTGCTCCACTACATATACACACCAAAAATCCAATTGAAAATAAATCCATAATACTTTCTATTTGAGTTAAACATTCAATTATCACGAATTAAAATGGCAATATGGATGCCAAACATACATATCATATTCTATCTTCCACACATACAGACAAATAACGATTCGGGATATGAACCGAACATACGAGGAAACCCTTCCAAAATGAAAGGGCGTTATCATTTTGGAAGGGTAGTGGACATAATTGGAGAGGAAGAAGCCAAGACTTCAGAGGCCGTAAATTGAACTGTGTCAGCGAAGGGAACAAATAAAATATTAACTTTGC
>ERZ825137.1485-NODE-1485-length-30124-cov-4.272074_pt1 | contig 30124 bp, 25 predicted proteins | sample MGYA00519873_ERZ825137 | MGnify/ENA primary metagenome ERZ825137 (study PRJEB31778, sample SAMEA3449190) | human gut metagenome | biome: human gut; feature: human-associated habitat; material: faeces | place: United Kingdom | collected 2010/2012 ...
CAGCATTGCCTATCATGGTAGTGAACCCTCCCAAGAGTCCGAATGCACCACTTACAAAAGGATTACGTACCCACATCGTGCTGTTTTTTCTGTACTTTTGCCATATCATGACTCCGATAACCGTCAGGATGCTAAAGGCCATCAGATATTTAAACTGCGAGGATGGAATGAGTTTGTCTACTCCTATGGCGATAAAAAAACCGATGATGGCCATCGGCAACACTTTGAGAATGCAACGCCATTCTGCTTGCCTTCGATAATAGCTGACAGCTATGATGTCTGAAAAGCACAGTAGCGGAAGGATGACACCGGTGGATTCTTTGGCGCCGAAAGCCAAAGCGGTGAATGGTATGGCGAGAGTTGTCATCCCTTGTATTCCTGTTTTAGACATTCCGATAAGTGTGGCTGCAATAAATACAATCATCCAGCCGTATTCGGTCTGGAAAAGGGAAGACAGCTCTGCCATGTTATTTTTTAGGTTTATTTCTTTCCGAAAGCTTGGTTAATAATAGCGTATGAATTGGTTAATAATGTGCCTAGAGTGTCCAAATTAAAAGCCATTGCATAACTTTGCGGCATGAGCTGGATGTCTATGGCAGCTATGCCTTGATTAAGCTTCTTCAGATATTTCTTTTTGATATTGTAATAGGTAAAACGACTGTGGCTTTCGTATATGGCATCAAAATCCACATCGACGGCATCCAGTTTGGATATTCCTCCTGCAACGCTTGTCAGTTCTATTGCTTTTCCATTATTAAGGGTCAATACCAATTTTCCTCCTTGCGGAATCTGGATATCGTGACTGGAACCAACTGTTACGGCGAGTGAGTATGTTACACTCCCTTTGTAGTAGAATCCCGCTAGGGCTATATGAACATCCATTTGTTCGGACACACCGGTGTTTACTCCTGAACAGATAACGGTGCGTACCCCGTTTGCGTTTGTACGATCGTATACAATTTCCTGTGCCATGGCACTTAATGTAATAGCCAGTAAGGCAAACATGCTGAATATCTTTTTCATAATCTATAATGAATAAATGGTTTGTAATGAATCTAAAACAAACTGTTTGCAAAAGTAGTCAACTTTTTCCTCATTATTTGTTTTTCCTTTTATTTTTGTGTCTGATAAAAAACATAAATTAAAACATTATAATGCTCTTGTCTGAGCCCTGATTTATTATAACATAAGGTAAGGACAAGGAGATTTATTTTAAAAGAGATCTTAATTTATGGAATTGTCAACTATTAGTTTCTATTTTGAATTTCATAGGCTTTTCAAATTAGAATGGATTGGGACGAAGTAGTTAAATTCCGTACTCTTCAATTTTTCTGTATAAAGTAGTTAAACCTATTTTCAATAAGCGTGAAGCTTCGGTTTTGTTCCCTTTTGTATATTGAAGTACTTTAATTATATGTCGTTTTTCCATAGCAGACAGTTCAAATTCAGGACAATTGTTTTCATGTAAATTTGTTCTGCTGTTTGCCTGCATATCGATAGGTAAGTCTTGCAAGGTTAACCGTTTGTCACAAACAATCAGGCTTCGTTCTACTACATTACGTAGTTCGCGTACGTTTCCTTTCCATTGGGCTGTTTCCAAAGCGTTCATATACTCAGGTGAAATGTCTTCTATTGTTTTTTTGAGTTGTGTGGAAAACTTTTGTATAAAAGCGTTTGCCAGCAGTTTGATGTCTCCTTTTCTTTCTCGTAAAGGAGGTAGGTGAATTTGGAATACGGAAAGGCGGTAAAATAAATCTTCCCGGAAATTTCCGTTCTCTATTTCTTTCTTCAGATTTCGATTGGTAGCTGAGATAATTCGTATGTCTATCTTAGTAGGTTTGGTATCGCCTATTTTGATATATTCTCCGGTCTCTAAAACTCTCAGTAATTTAGCTTGTAATTCGAAAGCCATTTCTCCAATTTCGTCTAAAAAGAGCGTTCCGTGGTTTGCTTCTTCAAATAGCCCTTTTTTATCTTTTATGGCACCGGTAAATGAACCTGCTTTATGTCCGAATATTTCGCTTTCGAGTAGTTCTTTGCTAAAAGCAGAGCAATTGATGGCAATAAAATTCTTATTCTTCCTTGGGCTATTTTGATGGATAGACTGGGCAAACACTTCTTTTCCGGTACCAGTTTCTCCAGTTAATAGTACTGGCACGTCTGTTATAGATACTTTTTCGGCTAAAGCCATTGTTGCTTTAAAGGATTCGGATTCTCCCAAAATGGTGTTGAATGAATGTGGATACTCCGTTTCTTTGTTTTCCTGTTGAACCTGTTGCTTATTAGACTTGGCCTTTTCCATAGCTCGGTTGATGAGAGGGATGATTTTGTTATTATCGTTCCCTTTCGTGAGATAGTCAAAAGCACCGTTCTTTATTGCCTGTACCCCGTCCGATATATTTCCGTGAGCTGTAAGCATAATGATTTCGGTGTCGTTGGAGATTTTTTTCATTTTAGGAATAAGCTCTACTCCGTTTCCATCTGGAAGATATACATCGCAAAGGGTCACATCGGGATGAAGATGTTCTAGTTGTTTAAGGCCGGTATGGCAATCTGCTGCTTGAAAAACTTCATATCCTTCCAGTTCCATCATTCTGGTCAGCAATCTCCGTATTTGGTCTTCATCGTCTATAATCAGTAGTCTGTCCATGTTTAGCTGTTGTATGAGTTCGTGCGTTTTATTGGTTAGCATCGCGTGCTATTTTAAAAAGTTCCGGGCGGATATGACAATATCCTCCTGCATTTTTATCTAAATAGTCTTGATGATAGTTTTCAGCGTTATAGAAGTTGAGGAGGGGTTTTATCTCTATAACGATAGGAGCCTGATAGTGCTGTGCGAGTTCGTTAATAGCTTTTTCAATGACAATGCGGTCTTCTCGGTTTGTATAATAGATTCCGGTTCTATACTGTGTCCCTATATCTCCTCCTTGACGGTTTACACTGGTCGGGTCGATTGTTTTAAAGAAGAGTTCCAACAAGAGTTTTAATGATACGGTTTCCGGATTATAGAAAACTCTTACGGTTTCTGCAAATCCGGTGGTATCGGTACAAACCTGTTGATAAGTTGGATTTTCGATATTTCCGTTTGCATATCCGACTTCTGTATTTTCAACGCCTCTGATCTGTTTAAAGAAGTGTTCTGTTCCCCAGAAACATCCTCCTGCAAAATAAATTTCCCGTAATTGTTCCATTTTCTTTTTATTTTATCTGAGTTAAGGTGGAAGCAAAGATAATTCTATTTTTTGTTCCTTTTTATGATTTAACAAGTTTCTTAAATTTGTTTTGAGCAATTGAAGACTTTTTTAAGTGGTCTTTTTTTCTCTATTATTCGTAATAAAGGTCTGATAAGAAGAAAAATGTCTTTCTCGAGCGTTCTATTACAGGAAATATTCCTTTCCTTTGTGTTAAAAATAATCTTTTCGGCATTAGAATGAACCATTAGTAATGGATGCTAAGGAATATTTTTTTGAATTGGAACGTTTTATAAGACTGATAAATACTTTTGAATACAAAAATGAGGTATCATTAGAGCTGTGAAAAGAATGGGAATGTATGTTTTGATGTGCGTTTTACAGGGACGAACGATCTCGCTTTATCTACAGCTGAAGTATTTGAAATTTAAATAGATAATAATAAATAAGATTTTTGAATGAAAAAACAATATATCTTTTTCTATTTGTTTTGGGCCGTGTTGATTTTTCCGAATCTGGTATTGGCTTTTACCGAGCCGATGTGTGTATGGGGAAAAATCACTTTAATCGTATTGCCTTTATCTGTTTATGGATTATTTTTGACGTGGAGCGCAAAGCCGGGTAAAGTATTGTGGTCTTTATTCCCGATATTGTTTTTAGGCGCATTTCAGCTGGTTCTTACTTATTTGTTCGGAAAAGGAGTAATAGCTGTAGATATGTGGCTTAATTTAGTAACCACGAATGCGGGTGAGGTACAAGAATTGCTTTCCCAACTAGGACCTGCCATAGCTTTAGTGTCGGGGATTTATATACCTGTATTGGTGGCGGGCGTTTTATCTATACAAAGTAAAAGTTCTCTTCCGTATTCATTTCGTTTACGATACAGAAAAATTTCTTTGGGGTTGCTGTTAGCAGGTGTTTTACTGTTATTTGTCAGTTATGTCGCATCTCCTTCCTATCGAATGCAAGATGATTTATTTCCAGTAAATGTATGTTATAACGGTCATTTGGCAAGTGAACGATGTAAAGTGACTAACGGTTATAAAGAAGCTGTAAAAGATTTCCGGTATGAAGCGGTGGCTACTCATCAGGATAGTATTCCGGAAATTATTGTTATGGTAATTGGAGAAACCAGCAGAGCCATGAACTGGGAATTATATGGTTATTATCGGAATACTAATCCCGGGTTGAAGCAGGAAGCTTCTCTTTTAGTTTATAAAGACGAACTAAGTCAAAGTAACACGACTCATAAAAGTGTTCCCATTCTACTTTCTCCGGCTGGAGCTGAAAATTATGAAATGCTGTATAAAAGTAAAGGTATTCTGGCTGCCTATAGAGAGGCTGGTTATTATACCTGTTTTTATTCGAACCAGCAACGGAATCATTCTTTTATTGATTTTTTAGGAGAACAAGCCGATGAATGTTGTTTTATCCGTGAAGAGGTAAGTCCTAAAACCGAAGACGGAGAATTGCTGAATTATTTAAAGCGAGTGTTAGGGAAAGGGCATTTGCGTTTGTTTGTTGTGCTACATACCTATGGTTCGCATTTTAATTATCACGATCGTTATTCGGAAAAAGAAGCTTACTTTCTACCGGATCGGATAACGGATGCGGAGAAAAAATATCGTTCTGTTTTAGTCAATGCCTACGATAATTCTATTCGGGAAACAGATCGTTTCCTGACGAGTATTATATGTTTATTGAAACAAACGGAGGCTTGTGCCGCTATGCTTTATACTTCAGATCATGGAGAAGATATTTTTGATGATGAGCGGAATCTCTTTTTGCATGCCTCGCCTTACCCTACTTATTATCAATTGCATGTACCGTTATTGATTTGGACTTCGACCGCTTATGATTCATTGCATTCGCAAGAACGTGAACAATTGGCTCTCCATTGTGATACGCCTATAAGTAGCCATTGTATTTTCCATACTTTATTGGGAATGGGAGGTATTCAGACTCGTTACCGTAATGACTCTCTTTCTTTGGCGAGCAATCTGTTTTATCTTCGGGAACGATATTATTTAGATGATCATAATGAAGCTTGTCGGTTGAAGGATTGTCTGGAAAAACAAGATTTGGAATGGTTTAAAATAAAAGGATTAAGTTATGAATAAGTATGTAAAAATAATAGGAATAGGATGTGCGTGTATCATGTGCCAAGCTTACTTGCCGGGAAACGTTGACATCCCGGGTAGAACCGACGGACTTGGAGATAAAGACAGGCTTACAGGGCAGATAGCCTTTTTGAAATATGGCGATTTTGATTCGTGGATTACGCGTAATGTAAAGGAAAGTGGCATTATAGGTGGAAATACGAAGGTCTTGTTTGAGATAGCTCCTACTGCTACATGGAATGAAAATCGGCCTTATGTGAACCAAGGAGGATCGCCTTGGGCTACTTCAAATGTGATGGCAAAAGTTTGCGGCATTACCAAAACTAATACATCTGTCTACAGAGAACCTCGTAATAACGGATACTGCGCCCGTTTGGAAACGCATATTGAAAAATGCGTAGTGCTCGGAGTTGTAAATATTAAAGTGTTGGCTGCCGGTTCTGTCTATTTGGGTAATATGCTGGAACCGGTTACAAGCACTTCCAATCCATTGGGGAAGTTAAATGCAGGAGTTCCCTTTACTCGGAAACCGGAAGCGCTTTGTTTTGATTATAAAGTAAAGTTGAGCGGACAACCGCATCGCATTCGTCAGACCGGTTTTAGCAAGGTGACACAGGTGGAAGGTATCGATATGGCGGATTGTTTGCTTTATTTGCAGAAACGTTGGGAGGATGAAGAGGGCAATTTATATGCAAAACGGGTAGGAACGATGGTCGTTCATTTTGACAAATCCACTTCCGATTGGGTGAATGATGCACGGTTTACAATTCGTTACGGGGATATTACGGGGGAACCTTTTTTCCGTCCGTATATGGGATTGACTTCAGGTGAAGAAATCAAATATGCCCGGAATAGTAAGGGTAAGATGGTTCCTGTAAAGGAAATAGGTTGGGGAAATGAACAGGATGAACCGACTCATCTTGTTTTACAATTTGATTCGAGCCACGGGGGAGCTTATATAGGTTCGGTAGGCAACACGTTATGGGTGGATAACGTACGTTTGGTTTATTAGTTCTACTCTCTTTTACTACTATGGGCAAACTCGCTGGCGGAACCTCCGTATCCCGGAAATAATAAAGATACGCAGGAAAATCCGGACTAAAGCGTCATGTTGATAAAAGACCTGAACTGTTAGGAGCCTTCCGCAATGCCATGAATAAAGACAACCAGTGTGTTTGCCCAAGGAACTTCCTGAAGAAAAGGTTCCTGAAACAACAGGTTTTCACATCCGATGATTTCGATAAGCTATTGAATGGGTTCACCTACGGACAGCAGGAGGATGATTCGACGGGTTGTGATTCGTTTGATGAAGCCGATATAGAAAGCAAACGAGAAGTGTATAACGTATGGGAGGATGAATGGGATGATGACAAAAATGAGGAGGATGATGACATGGGTAATGAGGATGAGTATGCCGACAATGGAAAGGTTAAGCCTCAGATTGCAGCCGTGGATTTGGCGTATATTCCCGATGGGAATGTACCGAAAGTGCTTCAAACTATTTGTCGGGAAGACATACCCTTTCGGGTGACGTTTTCCGAGAATCGGAAAGACGATGTATTCGATGAAAAAGCTATCACCCGTTCCTTGCGAAAGCTCGATAAACTGGTAGGGTTAGAGCAAGTAAAACAAGGCATTCATAATTTTGTGGAGATAGCTCGTTACCTGAACCGCCGAGGCAAATCGTACGATGAAATGGAATCTCTTCGATGGAACTTTACCGGTAACATCGGAACTGGGAAAAGTACAGTGGCAGGTATCTTGGGAGAGTTGCTGAAAGCCATGAACCTGCTGGGTAAAGGACATCTGGTAGAGGTGAAGGCTGAAGCGCTCTATAATGTTTCTGAATACAAAGTAGATGAAATACTGCGCGATGCCATGCACCGTTCCCGTCAGGGACTGTTATTTGTGGATGGTGACGCCCCCCCCAGTTCAAAAGTTCTGAGAGTTATTTCGACAGAGAGAAGCTCCGCATTAAACTGGGAACGTTGATGGCGGAACTTCTCGGTTCGTATGCGTTAGTAATAGCCGGATGCGAAACCGTACGCCAGCCGTTGGTTTGCCATTTGCAGCAGTCGGGTATTCCAGAGTTCGACCACACCTTCTATTTCTCAGATTATTCCGAAGAAGAGTTGTTCCACATTTTAGAACATTGTTTAAAGGATCGGCAACTGAGGATGGACGAGAATGCAGGTGCGATTTTTCGCAAATACATTTGCGGTTTATGTTCCCGCAGAGATCTGGCCTATACCCATGCCCGAACCATGAAACTCCTTACCGGTTCGATTACAAATAGATATCTGCTTCGTGCCAGTAAAGGAAGCGTATCCGTTTCGGAAATCGTGGTGGCAGAAGATGTCTCCTGTTTTGTTTGGAATGAGGTACGCAACCCTTTACGGATAGGCTACCGGTAACCAGAGTGAAGAAACTCTTCTTGCGTATATTTCAATGCTTCTTTTCACTTTATAAATAAAGTTCATTCCGAGCGAGGCGTATAATCGTCCCGTTCGGAATGAATGTCCGCCTCAATCGGACAGGCAAGGATTTCTTTGTTGTTTCCGTTCTATCCCCTCTTTGCAACGTATCATACGTACGCTACCTAGTATGCCATTTGCTATAATTATATGTAGCGTTTCTTTCCTACTTATCTGGAATACCTCTCAAACAAAGGAGAAGTCGTTACCGAAGTGGGACAGGAATTGTCTTAATCCTACTTATCTGGAATACCTCTCAAACACTGCGATGAAAAAGCCTTTGTCAATAAGGTTGAGTTGTCTTAATCCTATTTATCTGGAATACCTCTCAAACAACAGAAATCTGACCAGTCTGGAACAGGCGGTTAAAGTCTTAATCCTACTTATCTGGAATACCTCTCAAACATGATTGCGAACGAAAAACGCGCGGCCTTGCAAAGTCTTAATCCTACTTATCTGGAATACCTCTCAAACAAAAATTATGACAATAAAAGGTCAAGTAATTCCGAGTCTTAATCCTACTTATCTGGAATACCTCTCAAACGCATAAAAGTTGTCTACGGTAATAAAACCATCTTGTCTTAATCCTACTTATCTGGAATACCTCTCAAACCTTCTGTCCGAGAGTGACTTAACTTTTATCCTATTTGTTTTTAAATATTTGTTTCTTCTTTTAGTTCAGAGAGTTATAAGACAACCCACTACTTTTTCGCAAATGTATGCTTTTTGTTTGTTCAAACCAAAGGTTTTTGAAAGAAATCTATTTTTAGGTGCCTCTTTTCCAGCCTTTTATCGCTTCGGAAAAGTTCGCAAGAGAATTACCCTTTTGTATAGAAGCCTGACATTTGCGAAAAACGCCTTTTTCTTTGTTTGCTAATGGGTTGATTGATAGTGTACTATTTCAAAGAACAAAGTACAGCAACAGGTACATTTTCGCAAATGACTCGCTAAATGACCCGGTCTTGGCCATTTGCGAAAAACAGTATGTGAAACAATGTTTACGCAGAATGTTTAATACGCTAAGGAACAACATTTTATTGAATTATGCAATTTTCGCAACTGTTTTTTATTCAATTACTACTACCTTTTCGGCTTTTTTATACCGACATGCTGGCATGTAAATGATTTTCGAGAAGCACTGTACGCATATTGGATAATAAACTACAGTGTCTTCTTTTTTGTTTATAAGAGGTGCAATTTCCTTTTGAAGTGTTTCTAACTGTGTGCGGGTGAGCATACACTCAAATTTTGAAAGAGCAAATGGAAAACGATAAGAAATAAGTTTCTAACTGTGTGCGGGTGAGCATACACTCAAATACGCTGTAGTTGATTCGGATTCCTGATTTCTCTAATATTTTAACGACTTTCAGTCGACGTTTATCGTCTGATATATCATAAGCTACGACACAAAACGTCTTTCTTGCTTTCATTACCATTTAGCTATATAGGGTTTGTAAGGTGTATTGTTTTTATAGTATTCGGCTATCTCACGAGCTTGTTGTTTGATAATCTGTTCAAGCTTCAGCTCACAGCTTCGATATTTTTCATAACGGTTTAGCCGTTCGAGTATTCCTTTGGCTAAGGTCTTGCGGGTGTTTTCGTCTAAAAGTCCGTTGCTTAACTGTAAGGGTATACCTTTCTGGATGAGGCTGATGACGACTCTGTCTACTACTTGAGAACGGAATAATTCCACCACATCGTACACAAATGTAGGTTTTCCGCTTTGCTGTACATGAATGATGCTCTCGTAAGGATTGAGTTTGGCTCCTAAAAGCGCTTGCCATACGCGTACATATAAAATGGCATAACCATAATTGAGCATGGAATTAACTATATCTGTAGCTCCTTTGTGTTCCCGCTTCTCAAATCCAATATGGTCATCAAGTAATAATTCGCGAATGTAATCCCAATATCGGATAGCGTTTTGCGATTCGTATCCGACTAATTGTATAAGGTAGTCGTCCTGTTCATATTGTTTTTCTTTCATGAATTGGGCAAATCTACTTATCCACTCTGATAAGCATTCGTATTTGGCATTTAGGTTTGGGTATTTGTTTTTGTGGTATTTATGGAAATATTTAATCAGGTTGTGTTGATTCTTAAGCTTTCCCAAAATAAGGAGAGAGGCGAGTTGGTGGCGCATGGTTGAGGTGGCTTGCGTTTGTTTGCGCCATAAAGTGCTCTCAATCAATTTAGTTGATAGGAATGAGCCTAAATGAGAACCGGATGAATCAAAGAAATCAATGGGTATTTTGTTTGCCATGCAGTAATCTAACATATTGGATGATAAAGATATGCCTTTTCCTGTAATGATGATGTGCGAGAGAGAACCGATCGGCTTTTGGTAAAGGAGTGTTCCTTTTTCTTTTACAGTGATGCCCTTTCTTGTCAGTCCGATAAAGACACCGGGCTTGCTTATTATTAACTCGCTGTTCTCACTTTCCTTTTTTCTATATTCTTGTTTACGTTGTTGGATAATTTGTTTGTTTTGTTCCGAGGTCAGTTTGTTTTTATCTATTCCTTTTAGTTCTAAATACAGGTTGATCCATTCTTGAATCTGCTGTTTTTTCTTTAGCGTGTATTCTTCGGAAAGAAAAGTGATGGAAGAAAGAACTTGTAGAAGAATGGATTTGTTACGGACTAATTTATATTTACATTCAATTAATTGTTTAACAGTTTGACAAAATTCGCAATCTAATGAGTTTAATTCCTCTTGTGAAAGCAATTCTCCGTAATAGTTGCAGATACCATGCCATGCTTTAAGACTATTGGATGAGAAATCGTTGGGAGTGAAATCGAGTGAGTGGATGCGTTCTATAAGTTCTGTTTTTTTATTTGCGGAGATGCTGATGTTATGCTTTTTCAGTGTAATGCCAAGAAATTCGAATCCGCTATTAATTTCGGATATATTAGGTTCGTTAAGCGTAAGTTTTAGTTTATCGGATAGATACTGGCTGGTTTCGGATAACAGAGCTCGGGCTTGTTGTTGTGATTCGCATAAAATAATGAAATCATCGGCATACCTAACGTAGGATATTTTACGATAGAGTATGAATTGGTCGAACGAATGCAGATATAAGTTTGCCAATAGAGGTGAGAGTACGGCACCCTGGGGAATGCCGGTTTGCACATCGTTCCATTTTAATTTCTTGGAAACGACTCCCATTTTAACTGACAGCATAATAAGGCGCACAATTTCTTCATCTGGAATGAGTGCATGCAATCTGGCGCTTAGCAGAGTATGGTCATATCGTATCGAAATAATTATCTATATCAAGCCGAAGAACCCAAAGATTTTTCTTCATATTACATTCCGATTGAGAACGGCGGATTGCTTTAGCAGCTCCTTTTCCGGGGCGATGTCCATAGCTGTTATTGAGAAACAGCCGTTCGAACCGTGGTTCGATAAGTGTTTTAATAGCTTGTTGAACAATTTTGTCTTTTACCGACAGTAAGCCGAGTTCCCGTTTCTCGTTGTTTTTTTTTGGAATCTCTATTTTCAGGTAAGGCTCTGGGCTCCATGTTCCGGTCTTTAATTCATTCTCCAATTGGATAAGGTGTTCAGATAAATCCTTTTCAAATTCGTTCATAGTTATGCCGTCCACACCTCCCGTCGCATTTTTTGTTTTAACGACTTTCCATGCGGCGAGGAGTGCAGATGGAGTACATAAGGTTTGAAACAGTGTAGCCCTAGTGTTTGATTGCTGGTTTTTAATCCTACTTATCTGGAATATCTCTCGAACAAACTGTGCGAGAGCGACTCTACAATATACTCCGTTCCTTTTCAAATGCTAAAACCTCTATATATTCAGAGAGTTATAAGACAACTCAAAACTTTTTCGCAAATGTTTGCTTTTTGTTTGTTCAAACCAAAGGTTTTTGAAAGAAATCTATTCTTAGGTGCTTCTTTTCCAGCCTTTTATCGCTTTGGAAAAGTTCGCAAGAGAATTACCCTTTTGTATAGAAGCCTGACATTTGCGAAAAACGCCTTTTTCTTTGTTTGCTAATGGCTTGATTTAGAGTGTACTATTTCAAAGAACGAAAGACAGCAACAGATGCATTTTCGCGAATGATTGGCTAAATGAACCAAGTTTGCCGGTTTGCGAAAAACAAAGTGTGTAACAATGTTTACGTAGAACATATAATGTGCTAAGAAACAATATTTTATTGAATTATGCAATTTTCGCAAATGATTTATTCAATCGTGGAATTAATTTTGTTCAATTGGACAATCTTTTGTCATCGCTTTTGAACTCGGTTAAAATAAAGGCGATGGAGAAAGAGGTCGCTCTGTCATAGAATACGTCAGCTGACAAGTTGATAAAATAGAGCCGTTAGGCAGAAGAAAAAAAGCTAAAAAATAATTGTTTTGTAATAACGTTACAAAAATGTGCATATTCACACAAATCATGTCGGTAAATGTGATTAATGGATAATAATACGAATGTGGTGTGGGGATAAAAAGGGATACTCCATGAACAATCTGAAACGGGACGGTGTGATTCTTAATGTTCCTATATTCCTTGTGGATTGGACGGAAAAGCTATTCCGATATATCGAATAAAAGACGAGCATACTATAGTTAAGTGCAAAGTAAGTTCACGGGTTCACAGTCCACCGGAGAAGTCTTTCGTAGCGGGCATTCCCTGTGAAGGGACGATTCCTGTCACATTGCAGAGAGGTTTCACGTTGCTTGTGCCTAGTGCGTCATAACGGACGTTTTATGTGAAAGCTGTAGAGGATGTTTCACGGTATGGCGTGACGGCTTTAATTCGGATGTAAAACATGCCTGAGTTCACAGGAATCAACTGAATCTTAGTTGGTTGAAATCGAAAAGTGAACGGTGAAACATACTGTAGGAAATCTCCTCAAATAGGGTGTTGTGAAGGATCTTTCTATGTGTATGGCGGACAATGTTGAGGTTTGGCTTCCTAAACCTGAGGTTTACGAAGTTAACTGTGACGTTTAGTTTCGTAAAGTTCGTTTTTTTGAACTCCAAAAAGGAGTGTCGGTAAAGTGGAGCGAAGGAGGGGGTCACTTATGGGGCGTAAGTATGGCACTTAGGAGGTGGAAGTGACGTCTACACATGTGCAAAATGGCATGTTCAGCCGGAAGAGGTGATTATTTCAAATGAACCGGTATCGGGAAATTAAACAAATAACCTTTCACTGCATAGAGTGACAGGCCTACGGCTTGCCAAGTGAACAGTTAGCCACTACATAGAGTGATAGGCCTACGGGATAACAAACCGTACGCCTACGAGTTGATATTAGAGGATGACGTTCAGTATCTCCCCGAAAGTTTTCTCCACTTCCGAGGGAGCGGCACAGTAAGTGGTATCCTTGAACCGTTCAAAGATTTTGTCGGGAAGGTTTTCCGGTTGAGTGTGAAGAAACCGGGCCATCTTTATGGTATCCTCACTTTCCACCACCGCTTTTCGGGTATATCCGTACTCGGGATACTCATCGTCTTTGCGTTTCAATGAAACCACTAAATCGTTGTTCCATTTAAAATAGACGATGATGGAGGAAGTGATAGTAGGAAGATCGTTGTCCGATTCAATGATGAGTCTGGCATGTGTTTCTTGATGAGTCAGGATGTTATTTATTGAGTTCGTCTATGTTTTACTTTTCCGATTCATAATGTTCTCCCGAAAGCTTTTCTAACGCTTCGGATAACAGGTTCTGGATGGGAAGTTTTGACTTGTCTACCTGTTTGATTCGTTTGGCGATGTCTGTCGCTTTAGAACCTTGTTCGTGATAATAGAGCTTTCTGTCCCCATCAATGGCAAGCAGGGTCATGACAGAACTGACCACTACTGTTCCGGGGGTTAGGTTGAATATGATTTCGTGCTCTTCGTTATCGAGATCGTTTGCTATCTCGTTAACCGTTTTAAAGCTGTCGTCATAATTATTGTAATCGCATTTCTTAGTAAAAGTAATTTCCATGTTTTTGATGGTTCCCAAATGTTGGGGGAATTCGATTCTGGCGAACAATTTAATTAAAAGTGCCAAGAAGTTGTTCTCTTCTTTGTCGTCATTCTCTGTATTCTCATCGGTAAAAATTGTATGGAAAGTAGTGGCCTCAATTTGGTATTCATCATATAATTGTTTCCGCTTTTGTTTTTCATTGCCTGTTTCATTGTCTTGTTTCCAAAAGGTGAAAGCTGTTGCTAAATCATTCTTTAAGGATTCCAGCGTGTAAGTCTCATTGTTGTTTGCCTGTGGGGAGTTGGCAATAGATAACTTCTCATTTGTATGGGAGGCTTCTTTGTTTGCGAAATCTTCTTTAGAAGGACGTTGAAAGCCGTTGGTACTTTTTAAAATGACTAATTTACAAGGCTCTGAGGGGTTAAGGAGGGTTAACATACGGATTAACGGAATGATGTTGACTCTTTCCTCTATAACTTTTTTCTCCGAATTTGTTTTCACGAGCTCTTTCAAATTATCGAGGTTTAAGTAAGACATGCCGGACACGAATACTTTCGTTGCCTTTTCGTTTTTCTTTATGTACGGGTCGGGAAAGAAACAGACCAAGCACAAAATTCCGACGATGGCGGTAATCAGAGGAATAAAGGTTCTTGGATTGAATTCCGTTCCGTCAGTTGAAATCAAATCGAAGGTACTGTTGGTTATCCAGCCTAAATGGATAACAAAGACAAAGAGATAGATGATACCTAATTTTCGGGGAGCAATGGCATTGCCTAACAGTTTGGTTAGGATAATCGGACTGATTCCAGATGGGTGGTGGTGACGTTTGGCATCAATAAACAGTCCGATTATTCCTCCACTAAAAATGATGAACAATACGATGAAGATGAGAGAGTTTAAAAGTTCATGGACGGAGTGAAACCAATATAAAGAAATCGTGGTGAGGACTTCTAATGAACCGAGTAGGATGAGCATCCACAGACTGTAGTTATCCTGTTGGTTTAAGCGCTTGAATATGCGCGTTGTGGAAGTGCTTTCTGATGCGTTTGTATGAGATGTTTTCATTACAATTTTTTTAAAGTTGATATGCTCTGAATTGTATAAAATGAAAAACGGAGGTCTTTTGGTTTCCGATTTCGATGGTCTGCCGATAGCTAGTGGAAGCCACTACTTTGTAACCATTCTGGAGAAGCCGTTTCACTAATATGAAACTGAATGTGGGCTCTCCTGTCAGGTGGATGACTGAAGACTCCTTAGCCGTGTGAAGGAGTTTTTCGATATGTTGGTAATACGTATCGGAAAGCAAGCGCAAAGCTTCATTGTCTGCTTCCGGTGGAATTGCCGGAAAGGGGATGTCCACGACGGTTCCATATACAGAAGCGGCTTCTAGTTGTTTGGCCTCCCAGTTGGCGGATGGATGATTGCTAAAATTGATGAACATGGTTTAGTGGTTGTAAAATGGCGATACTAATTTTATATTATTCTCCAGGTTGCGAATCATTTCGCTATATTCTTTGTTGCCTTTCACACTGTGAGCTATCTGTTTGCGGACATTGTTTACCTGATTATAAATTTTCTTTAGTTTGTAAAACCTACTGTCTGTAAACAGAGCGTTCTTGGCTTCGTCCCGGTCTGATTGCGCATATTCGTTCCATCCGTTTTGTTCGCATACGTAGCTGATAATGGCTTCCACCAACACAATGTACGAGGAAGCGTAATTGTGTTTCTCGAAATGCCATACGGCTAACCGGTATTGGAACTGGGCATGGCTGCTAAATCCTTCGAAATGGGAAAGGAACTCATCGATAACCATTGGCACCACCATGCGTGCAATGGTAGGCATGGAACGCTTGCGGAGCGAGCGCAGTTCGATAACCTGTTTCTCCAATGCGTCCAAATAGTTGAGACTCTTCACATCGGAGAAGCTTCTCAGCTTGTCGGAAAGTTCCTTGTAACCATCCTCTAACAGATGAGCTATGCGGTAAGCGTTACCGAATTCCATGAACGAATAAGCTCCTGAAATCCAGTCATGCGTTTGGAGCAAGCTGTTTAGTTCTACGATAGGGGTATATCCCAATTCTCTGCTGACATCGAGCATGCCGTAAGAGATGTGTGTAATGCTGATTTGTTTCCTGCTTACGTTTTTCAGATAAATCAGCGTGTTCATAAGGAAAAGAGGCAAGGAACGGAACGAGTGGGTAATGTCTATGTAAAGCTCGTCGCCGTTGTTCAGCCATTTCTCCAATCCCAAGATAACCGATTCGTTGTATCGGATTTCCTCTTCGGTAAGTCCGTATTGGATGAGGAGCACTTTCGAACCGTCACCTAATGCTTGTTCCACCTTTTCCTTGTGGGGCAGATAGAGTTCGCTTTGTGCGCCGGCATGTGTGCAGTGTTCCTGTAGCTTTTGGGTAACAGCGGCATCGGGTTTTTCGGAGAATGTATGGTACACATTTTCCCACATGGATTTAACCGTACCGATCAGAATCATCCGGTCGATATGGTAATAGTTCTTCAACACATGGGCAATAAAGGTGCTTTCCATCTGCCACCCGTCGGTAAAGCGATAGATGGCAGATTGGTAAGTACGTATGTCTTCTCGTGAAGTACCCAAAAATGATATCAGTACTTTGGACATCGGCTTATTTTCTTCTATTTATAGATAAGACATTTATAATAAGTTGATTCTTCTCTTTCTCCAAGATACTAATTCTTACCCGGTCGCCCGGTATGGGCTTGTTGCGACAAAATTCGTCTATTTCATATCGGCAATAAATAGTTCTGGAGTAATCTCTTCCGTCATCAGGATTATTGATGCCTATGGTTTGATTTTCTTTGATAATGCCATTATACTCTTCTTCAGTTTCCAATATCCACCCTTTCTGTCGCTCTAAGTCCTGAATCCTAGGTGTCTGATTTTTGTTTGCATGCAGGTTAGACGGACGGTTAAAGCCTGCCGGTCTGGTATTTGCCGCATGGTTGTCGCTTGGTCTGGATTGATCTCTTTTTCCAATTTCCGAGAAATGTGGGAAGTAGGCAGTACCTTTGTGCAATTGTAATTTAGCCTGACTGAATTCGTTTCCTATTTTTCCGTTTGCTAAGAGGGTTTTGAGTTGCATAGGTGTGATGAATTCAATTAACTCTTCTTTGCTGAAACCTTTTGCCATCGCAATCAGTTCTTTTATACGCGCGCTGTTTTCCCAATTCGGGTTATGTTTTATCATGATTTCCTTGAAAGTATCGACAAGCGCTTTAACAGTCATTGTTTGTTCTTTTCCGGCATCGGTAGTCGAATAATCTGGGGCTTTCTCCGGAGTTGCATCACCCTTTGGAGCAGGATATTCTTTTTTCTTTATTTCTATATGGCTTATGCTCATGGCGCCGAATCCCATGGCTTTTCCAGCGCCGATGGAGTGCTTGCATTCTTCCTCGTGGCCAATGAATGTCATGGAGGATATAAGTGCTCCAAGTTCTTCTTTCTTCAGGTTAAAGAAAACAATGCGTCCTGTGAAGATACTTCCGTCTTTGAGTGGTCGTAATTTGGAGAGCGTGTCAAAGTTAATTTCATTGTTGTCATTTTTTGGAATATAGTTGTTCTTTTTAGAGTCTAAGAATTGATGTAATTGTTCTGTTTCAGAAGGGAAACGCATGGCGTACTTATTTTGGTCGCGTTCGTCTAGGTTGAAAGCGGCAATGTTGAAATGAGGTTTAATAGGGTATCGTTTGTAGCCGGATATGAGTGCGTTGCTATGGTCCCATGTTTTTCCTTGCTGTACATATGTAGGATAAAAAGAAGCTTTCGGGGAATCCAATACGGTGATAATGGAATCTCCGCTTTTATACAAAAGTTCGGCATTCTGTGAAAATGCGTGACCGAATTGGACTCTTCCTTTTAACTTGTACTTCTCTGAGCCAAACATTACATCTGCCAGGTCGGGCTTTTCGTTTCTCAGATTATCTGGGATGGCTGTCCGTATTGTTTTTTGTGCAATATATTTGTGCAGATAGTTCAGCCCTAATGTTTTGACTTTCTTTTGTCCGTTTTCTTCTTCCATGGTGAAGAATACAAGCTTTCCGGTGAATTGGTTATATGTATAATTAGGTATTTGTTCATATTCGTTATATAATTCCTGAAAACTACTCCAAGCCTTGTTGTCAATCTGCAAAGTATCTGATGGATTCATCTCTTTTTCAAGCAATACGAAGTCGGACCGCTTGCTGGAAATTGTGCCTGAAAAGACTACAAATCCCCCTAAAAGGCCTCCGAATTTACAGAATAACCTGTTGTCCGGTCTGTTTCTTTGTTGACTGTTTTGCATCTTCGCAGGCTGGGTGAATTTATCGTAAATATAGCCCAATTTATTGTATTTTTGTACAACGGTTAGATTTTGGATATTCCGATTCCTGACCGATAGCTCTTTGTATGAAATATGATGAGGCTTACCGAAATAGCGGATAATGGGGTGATGGTTTTGGTCGAAACCTAACCAACCGCAATATACCTCTCGCATCGCTGCCATATATCCCTTTGAATCCTGCAAGTTTCTGTAAGGAAAAGTCTGGTCTTTTACTCTTTTTTCTCCAAGATGTCCGTAACTGATGATTTCTAAAACAGACCGGAAACATCCTTTTAAGGTCGTGGCAGGTATAAAGTATCGTCCGTTCATCTGTGTGAAATGTCCGTCATGTCCTTTAACAAATACCGGAGTCTCTGCTTTCAATTGATAGGTTATGCTGCCTGAGTAGGCATCTTTTAGCGGAGCGTCGAATGAAACCTGATCTTTCCATATCGGGGAAAAGACCTCATCTTTAGCTTCAACTGGTGCAAAATTGTATGCCGATTTTATGATAGCCATATTTTAATCCTCCATCTTCTCTTCTTTTAATAGAAAACCAATAAATATCTCTTCTTTGGGTACCAGTACGTTCATTCCCTCGCATAACGGATCCGATTCTTCCTTCCAGATACGGGTATAGCAAAGTTTCTCGATGCTTGAATCCTCGCCAAAGCGGTTGGGGAGGTATTCAATTGGGATGCATTGACTGTTGCTGACGGTTGTTCCTTTATTCTGATTGCTAACGATATCGAGACTCTCCAAGTTGTAATGCTGGATATAGTATTTCCCGTCCGTCATCTTAATGCTGTATGAGTCGTTGCCCGAGCGTAAATATCCTTCTATAATAAAAGGAATGGAAGGGGTGTCGGAGGAGCAGATTTCAGCTCTCAGTTCTTTCTCCCGGTAAATACGGGGTTGTTGTTCGTCGCTATACCATAGATAGCCATCGTATTTTCTTCCTGCAAGGATTATGATTGAGTTTGTTTCCATAGTTTTACTTGTTTTGAGTGGTTTGTTCCCATTTCCCGGTAAAGCGTCCGTTTCCTCGGTTGGTACCTCCGCCTAATGGCAAAAGCCCTTCGCATAAATCGGTTAAGGCGTATTCAAAAGCGTTCTTTATTTGGGGATTGTTCAATATTTCGCCTTTTACATGGATGGTGAGGCTGAATACTTGTTGGTTTCCCCATGTCGTTTTTTCTGAGAATAAGGCGCCGGTTATTGCTCCGCCCGTAAAGCGATCGATGGAAACATGGTTGAGTAGTTTGTCTTGTTGTCCGTTATTCGGTTCGATAAGGATGTCGGAAAATAGAACGTTCCCCGGTGCAGGTGTTGTTTCCGGGTTCTTTACATCTCCTTCGTAACCGAATAACTGCCTGATAGCATAATTCTCTTTCCCGATTCCGCCCTTATCGTTTTTTGCATCGGCAAAATATCCGACTTCCCGGTTATAGTAATAAGCAATGCGGTGGGATAGTGCGCCTTTTACCGATGAAGCCGGTATAAGGATATAAGAATCGGATATCTTACCTTTGTTTTCGTTGTAGCTCACCACTTTCTCTTTTACCGGTGTCATGTCTGCAGCATCATCGCCAAATCCTGAACCGAACAAGAAGAAATCATCCGGCCGGAGTTCGACGGAGTAGGTTGTCCATCCATTGTTGACAGAAGGAACTGCTGTTGTTTTACTGTTATCCTTCCACTTAAACTCACTTGATAGGGAAGAAGATTTTTTCAAATAGGCCTTTAAGTCTTCTTTCTCTCTCAAATCGAGAGTCCGTTCTTTATAGGAGTAGATACTTACTTCACCATGTCCGTTGCGGGTGCCGCTGCCAATGCGGAACGATACGTGTTGCATACGCGGAAGCAACTGATCGCGGAAGAAGGTAACTTCCTCCTCTTTTTCGCCTATCAGTTCTATTTCAAAGCAGAAACGGGTTCCCTTATATACTACTTCCTCATCGAATTTACCTCTGTCTTTGGCTGTTCCCTTGTCGTTGATGCAGACATGCTGCCGAATAGGTAAGTTTTGAAATGCTTTATAGAAAGGATCGGTATAGTTGATATTTTGCAAACCGTCCAGTACGGTTTGACCGTCTTTCCCTATCATTCGTGCAGAGGTACATAATAAACGGGAACCAAGTCCGGTGTTGGAGCCTTCTTTTGACTGGAAGCCGAAAACGGCGTTGACTTTTTCCTGTTCAAGGGAGTCTACCGCATGGCGCAATATTCCCACAAGACTTGTTCCGGGGATAAAGGGGAGACCGTTGATATCCCGTATAACAGGAGAGTCGGTTTGTATATTGCTTTCGCCTGAGCCTATCGACAATGGCGTTTCTGCCTGAAGAACGATGCGAGCTAGATATCGGAACGCATACAATTTGCGTTCGGGAGTTGTTTGGTTTATTTCGTTCATAATGTTTCTTATTTATCCACGTTTTTCCTACTACATACTTTGGCCATCTCGGAGGCTAAATTTATAACGGCAAGCGGTACATTGTTTTTTCCGATGGCTTTGTTCATACCATCAACGAAGTCTGTTAGATTTTTCAGTCGTTCGCTTTCTTTCCATTTTTCAGCGGCTATGCCGTGGGTAAGATAAGATGTTTCTAGAGTATATAGTTTTTCTTCAATTTCTTCTTTATTGCTGCATTGAGTAGCCAGACTGCGGATCTTTCCCCATTGAGCAGCAAATTCTTTCTGATCTTTGCCGGCAAATTTCTCTTTGTTTGTTCTGACAAAATTATTGGCCTCCTTGTAGATAATGGTTAATATTCTTTCGGTTTCACCTTTTTGGTATAGGAATTTAAGCAATGGCTCTTCTTTATCTTTTAGCAAAGCAATTCTCGGTTGAGATGAAGATTCTTCTTTTTCTTTCTTTAGTAATTTATAGCAGGCTTTTCCATTGCCGTCGGCACATAAAAATGTGGGGTTGAACAATACGTGTCCGAATCCTTCGGTGTGGTAAACTCCTACATACGGGTAGATCGGAGGTATCTCCCCTTTATCGTCAAGCTTTATAACTACCACACTTCCTTTTTCTATACCGCAGCGGTCGGCATCGTAGGCCTGGCGTGCATAGTTCCATGGGGAGTATTGGAAGGTACGTATCTGTGATTTCTCCCATACAATTTTATCGCTTTCTCTGAACCCGAAGTCCGTAGCTTTAGGTGTAAAGGTAGGGAGATGATAATCGTCGAAGAAAATCAAACGAGAATCGGCATATACAACTACTTCTTTTCCGTTTTGGAATTGTACGGGGGTAATCGTGCTTGTTTCGCTTGTTTTCTCGATGTTCACCAGTCCGTATTGGGCGGTACGCGAACGGCCTACCCTGTGTTTGCCGTTTAAAAGATCTGTTACCTTATTAAGTTGAGGCTCGGATATCGCTTTTTCATCGTACGTAAGGTGAAAAATGAGTGATAACCCTTTGTCCATAGATTGGTATCCGTACATTTGCTCATCTTTTGAACGGCGACTGTTATGGTCGTATGCTGATTTAATGGCAAAGGTTTTGTTTACTTCAATAGGGATTCCTGTTCCATCTTCTGTGAAAACATAGAATCCGTTGCGGCATTGTTTTAGTTGTTTTTGGGCTAATTTCGTTATCTCTTCCTGTGATAAACCGGTTAAAGCATGGTGGATATAGCACTCTTCGATGCTTCCTAATTTGGGATAGAACATGGCGGCGGGAACTCGCAACGCACGTTCCCCGTTCAGGGCAGGGTGTGCATCACCAAAACAGAGCTTGCCGCTATGCAAAAGAGTGAACAGTTCCGTTTTCATTTCTTCGTTCAAAGAGGACTTATCTTTTTCATTGAAAGGTTGGTAGAATTTGTTGGCGACAATTCCGTAAAAGTTGCTTCCCGGAATGAAGTCTAATGTTTTCTGGTTACCTGTTGAGGCTGACCTCTGATTAATGATGACATCTGACAACAAAGTGCATTGGAATGTAATTTGTTTCATGCTTGTTCCTCCTTATTTTCTGTATGTGCTGTTCCCTTCTTATTTTCTATGGCGGTGATTTTTATATCGCATCGACCTAACCCTCTGTTCCGGTTTTGTCCCAATCGTTTGATAAACATGGCGGAATCTTTCATAAGGGTTTCTAATGAATCGTCGATATCCAATATCTCTCCTGTCAAGGTACATGGAACGACAGTCTCCATGCTGCGCAAGCTGTTTGCTTCTGCAACACCGTTATCAATAGCGGTGGAGGTGATGCGACGGAAGAGGTAGCACTGTGCCTTAGCTTTCTTTATTTGTTCTTTCAATTCCAATTCGGCGTTGGTAAAGAAGATACTTCCTTTCTTGCCTTCTGCTTTATTGTCGGAGAAATATCCGAACGAGTTTTCGAAAGCTTTTTTTTCTATTTCTGTGGATGTGTCTTTTAGTTCAATTAGTTCTTCTATGGCTTCTCTAAAAAGTCCTTTCAGCGTTTTGCCCGGAATGTAGGGAAATCCTTCGGAATCTTTGATAACTAATGCATCCGTATCCGCTCCGGCGGAGAGCCCTGAACCGCAATGCCATTCAGAGAAAAATTCTATTTTATAAGCGATGTCCATAATTCGTGTCTTTATTTCTTTTGAGTAATTTGATATTGTACGGAATAAAGCGTTAACAAGTCGTATAAAGGTATACGCTTGGGCTGGGGCGATTGATCGCTGTTGTTCTGCGGTTCGCTTGAATCCTTTTTCGGTTTGAGCAATTGGAATATCTGGTCGATGAGTTTTTTTAGTTCTGAATCATCTTGCACGAGCACCTTGAGTCGTTCCAGCTTTTGTATGGCCAGTTCCGGATTGTTGATGAGTAGGTTGGCGCACTCTCGAAGGTGATTCTTTGCAGCTTGTCCCGCCGAGCTGTTTTGCAATAAACTCAATGTATTTTTTAATGTTTTTATACTCCAACGTGTGCCAAGTCCGGGAGTGTTTTGTTCGGATAAGTAATAAGGACCGAATTGGAATGAAATGGGTTTTTCCAATGTACCCGCAGTCAGCTCTTTTTGGACTATCTGCTCAAATTCTTCTACGAAGCTGCTTTGTACTTTGTGGAACATAAGGCAAGAGGGCGGAAGCTTTTCCATGCCACCGGATATGGTTTTGGCTTCTCTCTTTGCTTCCGTGCAAAGAGTCTCTGCTAATTCGTATCCGTAATAGAAAGGATAAGACGATTTGATATAGGCAATACCCGCACAGGCGGATAGGTGTGTAGAACCATCTTTAAACACTTTGTTGCTGTGTAGTATATTTTGGAGTTCTTTTCTTGTTTCTTTAATTGAAGAATCCGGATTAGATTCGTTCGACTGTTTCTCGCTTCCTGTGGCGTATTCAAATTCTTCTAAAAAATAGCTGGTAAAGTCCAATGCGATGTCGGCTCGGCAAATCATGGTCAGGTCGTCGCCATTTAAAACAACGGGGCGTATGGGAATACGTTCTTTATCTTTTACTGTTAAGTTTAGCCGTTGATATGCTTTTTGAGCGGCAAAAGTAGTAGCCTTGTCCAAATTGACTGAGAACTTTTTGAAAAGTCCCGGATTTGTGCCTACTTTTTGAACAACCTGCCCTAATCCGTTCCCATCGGCATGGATAATGGCAATCCAATTGTTTTGGTCGGTTATTTTATTAATGTCATAGGCTACTTTGTCGGATTTGATGTCTTTCCCGAAAATCTTTTTGCAAAGTTGGAGGGTGGCATTATTACCTGCTTTGGCATTGTCCCGTTTCTTGGAGGTGGCCGGGTCGATGGCCTCATCTTTGTCGTATTGGATAGCCGGCAGTCCGGTCTTCCGGGAACGGAGGATACCGATAGAGCCTAAGGTCATGCTGCGCATTGGTTTATTGCGTTGGATACGTAAGCGGTTTTCCAGCTCTTGAACTGCTGATTTGAAAGTGGTGAACGGCATATCAAGACCATATTTTACCACTGCTTGGCTGATGGTGATGCCGGGAGCCATCTCCATCACTTTCTTGGGAAAGCCAAGTACCACCTTCTTGCAAAGTTCTTCGTTGTCAAAAATGTACTTGATATTTCCGGCAGCCATGACTATGGCTGAGTCTTCTTGAAACGTAGCGGCATTCTGGGACAACCCCTCGTTCATCATTTCAATAAAGGCCGTCGTGCATATCTTTTCGACTAATTCACTTGCGCCGACAATATCCTTCAGTTCATTTGTTTGGAAGATGAAGCCTTGAATACCTTGCACTGAAGCTCCATAAAGATAATGTGTTGTTGGAGTGTTTTCCATGAATTTATGGTTTTAGTTCATTTATAATTCCAAATCCTATGCTTGTTCCTTTACCCAATCCACCGTTCAAGGGTAAAGAAAGGTTGGTAATAAACTCTATATTGAATAAGGTAGTGGTGATCCCTTTATATTTATCTGTGTACGGGTCGGATAATTTAGTTAGTGAACAATCAATCTTTACGTTGACACAAATTCCCAGCCCTCGGTACAAAGCCAGAATGTGTCCGGTCAAAATCTTTTCTAAAAAGCGTATTTTGTCGGTAAGGGCTACTAATTCTTTGTACGTCTGGTAATTCCCCGAATTGAGCGCCTGCCAGCGGGTAATCCGGTAATAGAACCCTTGCTCGCTGATTTGCGGAACAAAGAACGTGGGGTTGAGTTCTTTTATCTGCATCTGTACAGAGCGAGTTCCTATCATGAAAGATAAATCGCATCTGGAAATTAACTCTTCAATGACTTTCGTTCCTTCGCCCAAACAAACAATGGCTGCCTGTTCGTTGATGTTTTTATATTGAACTAACGGGTAGTCGTAACGCAAGGCGCCTTCCCGGTTGAGGTGGTTGTGTACCAGCGGGTTCTCGGTATCCGAAAGTTTCTTTATAATCGCTCCGCGCAAACATTCGTTTTCGTGGTTCGTGAGCGGCGTATCGAATATAGTAGTAATGACTTTGATGCTTTCCATTGTATCGGGATGATGTATGTTTTTCAATGTGTAATATTAGTCAATAATTGCTACAATCCCAAATTTAAAAAAGAATATTATTGTAGAAAAGTGGCGAGCCGTTTAAGGAATGAAAGAAATTCTTCATTAAACAGGGCCTGAAGTTTTTTAAGATTAAGGCAATGTTGCTTTGAGCCGGCAAGAGTATCCGGTTTGATAAGAACGTGATTTAATTGCAAAAATAGCAATGACTTATTTGTTCTGTTATTATTGAAAAAGTATATTTGCAGAACTAATACAAACTAATGCTGGTTATGAAGTGCTAGCTAATGCGGACTATATGGGTAGTAGGTTCTAACTTTTATAGTCTGCCGAAACTTAATGATAGAACCTTCCTTAAATTTTCTGTCGCTATGAAAAGCAAAAAACTCGTTATCTCTATGGCACTTTTGGTGTGCGTTCTCTTTTCCGGTTGCACGGTAAAGAAAGGTGATTCCTCTGCGATGAAGCAAGATACGATTCTTGTTGAGTCGGCTAATTTCTCTCCCGGTTTTAATATGATTGCAAAAGGAGATTCCTCGAATATGCTTCAATTCGTTTTGGAGAGCCGGGATAAAGTGCCTTTTAATCAGTCTGCTGTCAAACAAACAACGGAACAGTCTTCTTATGGCCCCTCTGCGGACATTCCTTATTTTACAGTACGGTTCGCCGTGCCTATTCCTCCGGCTTATACGGAAACAGAAACGGCGGCCTTGACAGGAATGGATAAAGGTGTGTATCATCATAATCACTCGCCGGGATTTGAAATTCTGCCTAACGGCGATGCGTTGGCGATTTATTTCAGTGCTCCTGTGGGTAAATCGGAGAATGATACGGCTACCACATTCGTTCAGTCGCGTTTGCGATACGGATCGGAAGACTGGGATATGCCCGAGTTGTTTTTCTATACGAAGGGAGGAAACGACCAGTCAGGTTTGTTATGGAATGATAACGGTAAGATATGGTTTTTCGGTGGCGGACGTAACATCTCCGACTATGTTCCGTTCCGTATAGCCACTTCTACGGATAATGGTGTTAGTTGGACTTTCTCAGTTCCCCAACTCGACAGCATAGCGAAAAACTATACGGCACAGCCTGTTGTCAATGCTTTTCGGGATCCAAGCGGAGCTATTTATATGGCTACGGATGGTACGGGTAGCCACAGCTTTTTGTGGCGTAGCCAGGATGAAGGAAAAACCTGGCACGATATGGGTGGTAGAACCGGCGCACGTCACTCAACTATTGTACCGTTGGACGATAAAGGAACATTACTCTCCATTGGAGGTAAAAATGCCAATGTGGACGGCTGGTCTCCACAAAATATTTCACATGACTGGGGAGCCACATGGAGTGAAAACGAAGCCTCTCCCTTTCCTCCGCTTGGAAGTGTACAACGCCCTTGTTTGATAAGGTTAGCTTCCGGTAATCTCTTGTTTGTAAGCGATTCTTATATGCATAAGAAGAAAATAGCGCCTCCTGCAGGGTGGAAGTATGGCAATAATAGTTTTGTGGCCATTTCAAAAGACAATGGTAAGAGCTGGCGTATAAAAACTCTTCCGGTTCAACTTCCGCAACGTCATCGTCCGCCTTATGGCTCATTGGGATACTCAACTGTACGTCAAGCACCGAACGGCGTGATTCATTTGTTAACTACTGCCAATTATCCGCCTATTCATTATGAATTTAATGAAGCATGGATATGGTCGGATGCTGCGGATGTTATTCCCGAGTCGTCCGGAGGAGTTATCAAAAACTTTTCTGAAAATTATCCTGACGGTAAGCTGAAATCTTCGTGGAGTGCACGTATTTGTCCGAATGGTCGGTATTTACTTCATGGAGAAATGATTGATTATTATGCAAATGGCAATAAACAACATCAGGTTTCTTATGAGAACGGACGAAAGACAGGTGAAGAACTTTATTGGTCGGAAGATGGTAAAGTAGAGTGGATGTGGCAACGGGATTTGAAAAAGAAACGGGGCACATGGACTCAGTATTGGCCGAATGGGAATAAGAAAGTGGAATCTGTTTGGAACATACATCCGGAGGCTCGGGATTTGAAGCGTAAATTTTACGGTTATGTAGCAGAAGGACCGTCGAGACATTGGGATGAAGATGGAAATCTTGTGAAAACCTGTCTTTTTAAAAAAGGAATCTTAATAGAGGAGAAAAAGTAAGGCATTAAGAGAAGAATTAATTGTATATAGCATTTGCGTGAGATATTGGTTTTAACGAGATGTAAAACCGATATCTCACGTTTGTTTTTTATTGAGAAAACTTAATCGGAACTTGTCGGTCGTCGATTTCTACAGCTTTTTGAACAATTTGTCATGGTATGAACTGTGTAAATTCTGTATCTTTGTCCACATGGATTTTAGAATATGCGGGATTGTATATTCATTATAAATAAAAACTATATAAAATGATACGAATGAAAAACATTGTAAAAGGAATGTTTGTAACAGGTTTGATGACCCTGACTTCCTTGCCGGCTTCTTCGCAACAAGAAACCACTATTAAGATTTATCCGCAAGAGGGGAAAAATGTAATCAGTAAGAATATTTACGGACAGTTTGCCGAACACTTGGGCACATGTATTTATGGAGGTATCTGGGTGGGTGAGAATTCGGATATCCCGAATACCAACGGATATCGCAATGATGTGTTGCAAGCCCTGAAAGAACTGAAGGTGCCTGTATTGCGATGGCCGGGCGGCTGCTTTGCCGATGAATACCATTGGATGGATGGTATCGGTCCGAAAGAGAAACGCCCCAAGATGGTGAACAATAATTGGGGCGGTACGATTGAAGATAACAGTTTCGGCACACATGAGTTTTTGAATTTATGCGAGATATTGGGGTGCGAGCCTTATATCAGTGGAAATGTTGGGAGCGGAACGGTAGAAGAACTGGCTAAATGGGTGGAATATATGACATCCGATGGAGATAGTCCGATGGCAAACCTGCGCCGAAAGAACGGAAGAGAGAAACCTTGGCATGTAAAGTTCTTGGGAGTAGGCAACGAAAGCTGGGGATGCGGCGGAAGTATGCGCCCTGAATATTATGCGGATTTGTATCGTCGTTATGCTACATATTGTCGTAATTATGACGGGAATCAACTGTTTAAGATTGCCAGTGGAGCAAGTGATTACGACTATAAGTGGACGGAAGTGTTGATGAAGAATGTAGGACATCGTATGCATGGGCTTTCTTTACATTATTATACAGTAACCGGTTGGAAGGGAAGTAAAGGTGCGGCTACAAAATTTACGGATGACGATTTTTACTGGACAATGGGCAAATGCCTTGAAATTGAAGAGGTATTGAAAAAACATATTGCTATTATGGACAAGTACGACAAGCAAAAGAAGATAGGTTTGATGGTAGATGAATGGGGAACTTGGTGGGATGAGGAACCGGGAACGGTTAAAGGTCATCTTTATCAACAGAATACGTTGCGTGATGCTTTTGTGGCGGCTCTTACATTTAATGTGTTTTATAAATATACCGACCGGGTGAAAATGACCAATATTGCTCAAATTGTTAATGTATTACAATCTATGATTTTGACTAAAGGCGATAAAATGGTATTGACACCTACTTATTATGTATTTAAGATGTATCAGGTACATCAGGACGCTACGTATTTGCCGCTTGAGTTGACTTGTGAGAAACGTACCGTACGAGATAACCGGATTGTGCCGATGGTAAGTGCTTCCGCTTCTCGGGATGCTTCCGGACGTATTCATGTTTCTTTAGCGAATGTGGATTTAGAGAAGGAACAGACCGTTCATTTGAGTTTGGAAAATGTTCCGGTAAAATCTGTTTCGGGAGAGATTCTGACAGCTACCGACATACAGGCTTATAATTCGTTCGATAAGCCGGATGTAGTGAAGCCGCAATCCTTTAAAGGAGTAAAAGTGAAAAACGGGGTACTTACCGTTAAGTTACCTGCTAAATCGATTGTTACTTTGGAGATTTAAAGAAGAGGGAAATAGTAATGAAACAAATAATATTATCAGTAGTTTTAGGTGTAATATTAGTCTTTCCGGTAAAGAGCGTTGCACAGACAAATAGGACGGACGTACAACATGTAATGACTATAGATGTTTCCAAATCTGCAGCAAAGATACAGCCTACTATGTATGGCATCTTTTTTGAAGATATTAATTTCGGGGCAGACGGTGGTTTATATGCCGAATTAGTGAAGAACCGCTCGTTTGAGTTTCCGCAACCGTTTGTTGGATGGGTACCGTTCGGCAATGTAAAAGTGATGGATGAGAATCCTTGCTTTGCTAAAAATCCACATTATGTACGGATTACGAACGATGGCAGTTTGACACGTGCCGGATTGGATAATGAGGGCTTTAAGGGAATCGGACTGAAGAAAGGAGAGGAATACCGTTTTTCGTTCTATGCTCGTACAGCGGCTGTTAAACCCATGAGACTTTCGGTGGAGTTTGTTAACTCAGCGAGTGAGAACCGTTTAAAACAAAATGTGGAAATTTCCGGTAATGAGTGGAAAAAGGTGACTGTAATCCTGAAGTCTCCTTTTACTGATGCGCATTCCCGTTTGAGGCTGGTATTAACTACTCCCGGTACGGTGGATCTGGATCATATCTCTTTGTTTCCCGTTAAAACATGGAAAGAGAGAGAAAATGGTTTACGTGCCGATTTGGCGCAGGCATTGTACGATTTGAATCCCGGTGTGTTTCGTTTCCCGGGAGGATGCATTGTGGAAGGCACCACTCTTGAAACCCGTTATCAGTGGAAAAATACGGTAGGTCCTGTAGAAAACCGTCCGCTGAATATTAACCGTTGGAATTATACTTTTCCGCATAAGTTCTTTCCGGACTATTATCAAAGTTATGGAATGGGATTTTTTGAACTCTTTCAGTTGAGTGAGGATATAGGCGCTGAACCGCTTCCGGTTCTTAGTTGCGGTTTGTCCTGTCAATACGAGAAAGGAGAAGAAGTGCCTCTCGACCAGCTTCAGCCATATATACAGGATGCGCTGGACTTGATAGAATTTGCCAACGGTCCGGTTACATCCGTTTGGGGTAAGGTACGTGCAGAGATGGGACATCCCGAACCGTTCGGTCTGAAAATGATTGCCATCGGCAATGAACAGT
>ERZ825137.1487-NODE-1487-length-30100-cov-11.682476_pt1 | contig 30100 bp, 26 predicted proteins | sample MGYA00519873_ERZ825137 | MGnify/ENA primary metagenome ERZ825137 (study PRJEB31778, sample SAMEA3449190) | human gut metagenome | biome: human gut; feature: human-associated habitat; material: faeces | place: United Kingdom | collected 2010/2012 ...
GTTCGCCGCCTGCGTCTCGCCCTCGGCGGCCGGCTTGGCGCTTCTGCGCGGCGCCGGACGGCGGCGCGGCGCGCGGTTTCCGTTCTGGCCGTTCTGGGCGTTGGAATTTCCGCTTTGATTCTGATTCGGCTTGTTCAAGTCTTTGTTTTCGTTTTCTGCCACAAAAATTTCCTTTCTTTTCCCGCGTGGGCTTTGCCCGCGCAGCTTCAAACAGACGCTTTGATGCAAGCGCCTTTTGGGATTTGATTGCATTGCCGTGCCGGCGGAGGTCATCCCGACGAAGCACATCTATCTTGAGCGAGGCCGGTATTCGGCGACGCGCAAAAATCCATAACATTTTTATTATACACGAAAATCTGTCTTACCGCAATAAAAATCGACTGATCCGCTCAATTTCTCGTTTTCCTCGTCCGTTTACTTGATTTTCATCCCCGTTTATGTTATGTTGTGGGATGGATTTTTCATGCACATTCTTTTTTCATATCCATCAGGAGAGCAGGAGTTTATGCAGAGCGTTTCAAAAGTCAAATCGTTTTTCGCCGCGCACAAGGCGGCGCGCGTCCTGTTGGTCATCGCGGCCGCGCTGCTCGCGTTCGTGCTGATTTTTCACCCGCACGGCACGAAGACCTACCTCATCACGGGCATCGACAATTACGGCTCGCTCAACGACAACGGCCGCAGCGACGTGATGATGCTCGTTCAGGTCGGCTTTGATTCCGGCAAGATCCACGCCGTCACCTTCGCGCGGGATATTGTCGTGCCCAACGAACATAACAAAAACGTCAAGCTCAACACCATCGTCCGCATGCAGGACGAGGACGCGCTGGTCGATACGCTGGAACGTGTCTTCGACCTGAAAATCGACGGCTGGTTCCGCGTCAACTTCTCCTCCGTCATCACCATCATCGACGCGATGGGCGGCGTTCAGCTCGAGCTGACCGACGCCGAGGCGCGCTATATCAACGGCCGCGAGGGCGAATATCCCGATTACCCGCTCGAAGAAGGCCTCTGCCGCCTCAACGGCGCGCAATCGCTCTGCTACGCGCGCTGCCGCAAGCTGGATAACGACATCGGCCGCGGCGACCGGCAGACCAAGCTCTTCTCCGCGTTGGTGCGGCAGACGAGAAAAATGACCGCGGCGAACGTCGTCTCCGTCGTCAGAAACATGAACCATGCGTGGCGCTCCTCCCTGAGCGGCGGAGAACAGGTGAAGCTCGTCTTTGACGCGCTGTGGATGCGCGGGGCGAAGGTCGTCCGCTGCGCTGTGCCTTACGAGGGATACTGGCGCTACGGCGACAGCAGCGTGATCCTCAATCTGGAGGAAAATGTCCGCCTGCTGCACGAGTCGCTCGGGCTGCCCGCGCCGAAAGCCGAGTGACGCTCCCCCAACGCTTCCCCCTTAGAAAGGATTGATTGCCTGATGAGTGAATTTCGCACCCCGGAGCCGATGAGCGAACGCCGCCGCACCTATATGCGCCTGATTGCCGAAGTCAGCGTCAGCATCGTCGGCGTCGTCGCGCTCGCGCTGCTCGGCGGCCCGGTCGTCGGTATTCTGATGCCGTTCATCCTCGCGTTTATCATGGCGTGGATGTTCAACCCGGTCATCGCGTGGCTTCAGCGCCACCTGCGGCTGACCCGCCGCCTGTTTTCCTACATCCTCGTGCTGGTGTTTTACGCGCTGCTGTTCGGCCTGTGCCTATTCTTCGCGGGGCAGCTGATTTCGCAGGCCGTTGATCTGGCGCGCAGCGTGCCCGGCTTCATCGCCGATTTGCAGGGGCTGTACAACGAGCTGATCACCTGGCTGCAGGAGGTGCTGAGCCGCCTCCCCGCCGAATACGCCAGCGTGGGCGACGAGATCTTCTCCCTGCTCAACAGCGCGTGGGAATGGCTCAAAACCCTGCTCTCCGGCGCGCTCGGCTATGTGATGAGCATCTCCCGCAACGTTGCGCTCGAAGTGCCCAATTTCGTCATCTTCCTGACGGTGCTGGTGCTCGCCAGCTGCATCATCACGGCGGATTTCCCGAATCTGCGCGAAAACATCTACGGCTATCTCGGCGTTCGCGGCAAGAATTCCGTGCGCCTGATGGGGCACAGCTTCCGCGCGGCGGTGTTCGGCTTCTTCCGCTCCCAGTTGATCTTCGCGCTGCTGGATATGGGCATCATCCTCGTCGCGTTCTTCATCATCGGCGTTTCCTATCCGCTGCCCATCGCGCTGGTGCTCGCGTTTCTGGATTTTATCCCCTTCTTCGGCGCGGGCACGGTGCTCGTGCCCTGGGGGCTGATCTGCATGGCCATCGGCCTGTTTGACATGGGCTGGAAGCTGCTGCTGCTCTACGGTATTCTGTACATCATCCGCCGCATCTTTGAGCCGCGTATTCTCGGCGGCGCGACGGGCTTCTCCTCGCTGCAAATGCTGTTCTCGATGTACGCGGGCATGCGCATCGCGGGCGTGACGGGTCTGGTCGTCGCCCCGATCGTGTGGATCACCGGCGTGAACTTCTTCAAGACCGGCGTGCTGGACGGCGTGATGAGCGATATCCGCTTCGTCGCAAACGACATCCGCAAGACCGTCGCGCGCCCCGTGCCGACCAAGACACAGGAGCCGCCGACCGCGCGCCCCGCGGCCAAGAGCGGCGAAAAGAAAAAGTGGTTCTCCTTCGGAAAAAAGAACGCGGAATAACCCGCCTCAGTCTGCCCGTCCTCCCCGCCGCGCCGGGAAGGGCGGGTTTTTTCGCGCTTTGGGATGACAACCGCCCCGGAGGATGCTATAATGGTATGCATCTGAAAACGAACGGTTACAGGTTTTTTCCCGGAGGAATATGAAGATGAAAAACGCAAAGCGCCTGCTTCGCAAGCTGGATTATCTGCCCCGCTGGGCGTGGTACGCCATGTCTCTGGCCATCGGCGGGCCGGTCGGCCCGGTTGTCGTCTACGTCGCGTTCCACGCGCTGCAAAAGGCCGCGGACGACGAGGACGCCGAATACGACGAGTGGGGCGCGGGTTTCGAGCGGCGCGAGGGCGGCTATGCCGACGCGGATTGCACCGTGACCGACGACCGCGACATCGAGGACGCATGGCAGAGGACGGAAGCCTCCGCCTCCCGCGCACGCCGCGACGCGCAGCCGTCGGAAGAGACGGCGGACGCCGAAACCGACGAGGCGAGCGAGATCATCCGCGAGGGGCGCGCCGCCATGCGCCGCATCCGCCACGCCAACGACCTGATCCCCGACCCGGCGCTTTCCGCGCAAATTGATTCCATCGAAAACAGCTGCGGCCAGATTCTCTCCGTTCTGGAGCAGCGCCCGCAGCTTCTCTCCCAGCTCCGCACCTTCCTGCGCTATTACCTGCCGACGACGCTGCGCCTGCTCGAAGCGCGCGCCAAGCTCGAAAACGACGCGGGCTCGCCCAAGGCGCGCGAGGTTCGCGCGCGGATTTCGCAGGCCGTCGGCGAAATCGACAAGGCCTTCCGCAAGCAGGCCGAGGCGCTGGACGAATACCGCTTCATTGATCTGGAAAGCGAAATGGACGTGATGCGCGACATGCTCAAGGCCGACGGCCTGATCGACGAGGAGACGGGCGACGACCCCTTCGCCGACGTGCTCAAGCCGCGCGGCGGCCAAAAGCCGATGGCCTCTCCGTGATTTTTCAGGCCATGCCGGTTTTCCAAAATTCAACGGATTGAAAAGCGCGCGAGTCAGTCGTTTTTTTGCGGCTTTGGCTTGACAGCGCTTCTTTCTTTGCATATAATAAAAACAAATATCGGATTTTGTTTTTACGGTTCTGCCGCGCGCCGCCTTTCACCCGGCGTTTTTCTTCGGGCAGCATAAAAACAAAAGCAAACATTTGTTTTTACTCCCCGCTTGGGGATGCAAAGGAGGTTTTCCGTGGGCTATATCAGTTTTGAGCACGTCTGCAAATATTATCAGACGGGCGACACCGTCGTGAAGGCCGTGGACGACGTGAATTTCACCATCGAAAAGGGCGAATTCTGCGTGGTGCTCGGCCCTTCCGGCGCGGGCAAAACCACCATTTTGAACCTGCTGGGCGGCATGGACAAGGCCACCAGCGGCACCATTACCGTCGGCGGCAAGCAGATCACCGGCCTTCGCAGTCCCCAGCTGACGGATTACCGGCGAACGGACGTCGGCTTCGTCTTCCAGTTTTACAACCTGATGCCCAACCTGACGGCGCTTGAAAACGTCGAGCTGGCGCGGCAGGTCTGCAAGGATGCGCTCGACCCCAAGACCGTCATGGAGCAGGTCGGCCTCAGCCAGCGCATGAACAACTTCCCCGCCCAGCTTTCCGGCGGCGAACAGCAGCGCGTGTCCATCGCCCGCGCGCTGTGCAAGAATCCGGCGCTGCTGCTGTGCGACGAGCCGACCGGCGCGCTGGATTCCAAGACCGGCGTGCAGGTGCTCTCGCTCCTCACGGACGTTTGCCGCACGCACAACGCCACCGTCGTCATCATCACGCATAACGCGATGATCGCCCCGCTGGGCAACCGCGTCATCCGCGTGAAGAACGGCGGCATCGAGTCGATTGAAACATGCGAGCATCCCGCCCGCGTGGAGGATATCGCATGGTAAAGCCGAAGAACATGCTCCGAAAGAAGCTCTGCCGCGACATGTCGCGGGCGGCGATGCAGTTTCTTTCCATCATCGCGCTGTGCGCGCTCGGCACGTTCGCGTTTTCCGCGCTGGACGGCATGGCGCGCATGATCCGCACGACGCTCAACACCTATTACGAGGAAAACAACCTCGCCGATTTCTGGATCACGCTTCCCACCGCCGACCGCGCTTCCATGGAGAAGCTCGCGGCGCTGCCGGATGTGGAAGCGGTCTGCGCGCGCGCCTCGGTGGATCTGGACACGACGCTCCCCGGCGACGTTTCCGTTTCCGTCACGGTTTACGACGGCGAAATGACCATCAACAAGCCGCTGCTGCGCGAGGGCGCGCTGCTTGAGGCCAACGACCCGCGCGGCTGCCTCGTCGAGGAGCGCTTCGCGCAGTCAAAGGGGCTTTCGCTGGGCGACCGGCTGACCGTCAAGCTCCGCGGCAGGCCGTATTCGTTCACCATCCGCGGCGTCGTCGTCAGTCCGGAATACATCGTCGTGACCGACGGCATGGCCGCCGACCCGGATAAATACGGCTTCATCCTCGTCAACGCCTGCGCCATTCCGGAACTGCCGCTGACGCAGATCGTCGCCACCATGGCGGACGGCGCGGACAGCGAAACCGTGCAGGCCGAGATCGAGGCCGCCCTGCCCGACGCGCTGGTTGTGGATCGCACCGCGCACAGGAGCACGGCGCGCGCCAACAACGACGCGCAGATGTTTGAAAACATGACGCTGATCTTCCCGGTGCTGGCCTACGCCGTCGCCGCGCTGATCGTTATGACGACCCTCTCCCGCATGATCGACAACCAGCGCATGCAGATGGGCACGCTGCAGGCGCTCGGCTTCTCCGCGCATCAGATCAAGATGCACTACCTCTCCTACGCCATCGCCCCGTCGGCCGTCGGCGCGGTGCTGGGCACGCTCATCGGCCACAACACGCTGCCCTTCCTGCTGTGGGATACGCTGATCGCGCAGAACGAAATGCCCTACCGGCTCACGCCGCCGATTTCCGCTTTCGCATGGGGGATGACGGTGCTGAGCGTCGTGATGAGCGTGTTCATCCTGCTGCACTCCTACAAGAGCGCGGCGAAGGAATGTACGGCCTCGCTGCTGCGCGCCAAGCCGCCCAAGAGCGGCAAGCGCATCCTGCTGGAGCGGATCACGTGGCTCTGGTCGCGGTTCAGCTTCAACACGAAGATGGTCGTCCGCAACCTGATGCGCAACAAGCTGCGCACCGTTATGATGCTCGTCGGCCTGCTGTGCTGCACGATGCTGATTATCACCTCGCTGGGGCTTCAGGATTCCGTCACGTCGCTGAGCGTCAAGTATTACACCAAGTCGCTGGATTACGACGTGATCGCCAACCTCACGGGCGAGGCCGACAAGGCCGAAAGCTACGAGCGCCGCGCCGACGCGGAGGCCGCCGAATGTCTGATGGAAAAATCCATCTCGCTGCGCACCGACGCAGGCACGCGGACCGAGCTGATGACCGTGCTGGAAGACGACCAGACGATGATCCACCTCGGCGAGAACGAGGCCTTCGTCCGGCTTCAAACCGGCACGGCGGCCGTCACCTACAAGCTGACGAAGACGCTGAACCTGCACGTCGGCGACGTCGTTCGGGTCTATCTGCCCGGCGACTCCGACCCGTTTGACATCGTCATCGGCCAGATCGTCTACAACAACGTCACGCAGGGCGTCTACCTCAACCGCACAACGTGGGAATCCCTGCGCAAGGGCGAATTCATCCCCACCGGCCTGATGCTCAAAAACCCGAGCGACGCCTATCTCGCCCAGCTTGAGGACATGGACGAGGTGGACAGCCTGGATTATCCGGCCAAGCTGATCGACGACATGATGCAGATGCTCGATTCGCTCTCCGCCGTGTTCACGATGCTGACCTGCATCGCGCTGGCGCTGGCCTTCGTCATCTGCTATAACATGGGGCTGATGAACTTCGTCGAGCGCACGCGCGAGTACGCGACGCTCAAGGTGCTGGGCTACCACCAGAAGGAGATTCGCCGCCTCATCATGCGCGAAAACGCCATCATCTCCTTCCTCGGCGTGGCGCTGGGCATCTGGCCGGGCATCACGCTGACGAACGTCATCATGCACACCTGCGAGCCGGAAAGCGGTTTCTATCCCGGCGCGCCGACGATCCAATCCATCGTCATCGCGTGCGTCGTAACCTATCTGTTCTCCGAGCTGCTCCAGCGCCTGCTGGCGCGCAAGGTGCGCAGGATCGACATGGTCGAGGCGCTGAAATCCGTCGAATGATCGGGCATAAAAAATCAGGCGCGCGATGCGCGCCCCAGACAGTAGACAAAAAGCTATTCTCCCCCCGAAGGGGGAGAATAGCCCTTTCCGCAAATGAAAGAATAGCTGAATTTCTTGATTTTGCTATTCAAGCCAAGTTTGCTTATGTCAACAAGCTGAGGCGCGCGATGCGCGCCCCTACACCGTATCCGGACAGAAAGGAACATGAGTATGAAGAAATGGATGTCTGCCGCGGCCGCTGCCGCCGCGCTCACGCTGACTGCCTCCTGCGCGCTGGCCGCGACGGCCGACGCAAAGATCGTCGCCCCGAACACCGAAAAGATTACCGCGCCGTTCGCCGGTACGCTCCTCCCGTTTGACGCGGAGCCGGGCGACAGCGTCTCCGCGGGCGAAACCCTGTTCACGCTGGACACCGTCCCGGTTTATGCGGCACAGGCCGGCACGGTTTCCGCCGTGTTCGCCAAGGTGGGCGACGACGCGAGCGGCGTGGCCGCGCACTACGGCGCGCTGGCCGTGGTCGAACCGAAGAACGCGCTGTATATCGACGCTTCCACCGAGCAGGCCTACGACGACGCGGATAACCGCTACATCCACGCGGGCGAATCGCTCTACCTCAAAATGGGCAACACCAAGGGCACGGGCGTTGTGACCGGCGTTTCCGGCAAAAAATACACCGTGGAAATTCTCACCGGTGATTACGACGTGGGCGACACCGTCCGCTGCTTCCGCGAGAGCACCGCGCCCAGCGACAGCGAGGTTGGCCGCGGCAAGGTCACCCGTTACGCCGATGTGCAGGTGCTCGCCGACAGCGGCCGCATCGCTGCCGTGCACGTCAAGCCGGGCGACACGGTGGAGGTCGGCGACCTGCTCTTCGAGCTGGTGGACGCGCAAAGCGCGAAGAACGCCTCCCGCAGCGTCGCCGCCGGCGCAAGCGGCGTCATCACGCTGATGAATACCGTCTCCGGCGCGCAGGTCTACCGCGGCCAGCTTCTGTGCGAGGTGGCGGACATGAGCACGCTGGAGCTGAGCGCCGAGGTGGATGAGCTCGACCTGAACAGCATCGCCGTCGGCGACACGCTGACCTACACGCTCGACGCCTTCGAGGGCGAAACCTTCGTCGGCACGGTCACCAAAATCTACGCCGTCGGCACGAAGAAGCAGAACGCGACCTATTTTGACGTTCGCATCACCCTGCCCAGCGACAAGGCGCTGCTGCCGGGCATGAACGGCACGGTCACGATCAACAAATAATCGGTGAAGCGATCCCCGAAGGGGCGAAATCCCCTCGAATTCAGGACAAAGGAGGCTCTCCCATGGCGCAGCCCTTCTCCCCCAAGCAGCGCGACGCCATCCGCGAAAGGCTGAAGGAAAGCGCGCGCAAATATGCCGTCAGCACCGGGGTTAAAAAAACCTCGCTGGATATGCTGACGGCGGACGCGGGGATTTCCAAATCCTCGTTCTATAAATTCTTCAGCAGCAAGGAGCTTCTGTTCCTTGAAATCGCCAACGATTGGGAAATGCAGGTCATCGCCGCGGTAAACGAATCGCTGAAAACCAGCGTCGGCACGGACGACAAGCGCCGCGCCGCGAACATGGTCTACACCGCGTTCACGACGATTCACGCGCTCGGCATCTGCAACTTTCTGTGCGACGACCTGCCGGAGCTGGCGCGCTTCATTCCCGAAGAAGAAGCGCGCTCACACTACCTTTCCTCCGCGCAGGGCATTTTCGACATGCTCCACCACGCCGAAATCCACTTCACCCAGCCGGACGAGGTTGTGCTGGCCGCGATTCAGATTCTGTATCTGTCCATCATCCACATTAACCGAATCGGCCCGAACTTCTTCCCCGCGCTGCGGCTGCTGGTCGTGGGCGCATGCGAGGAGCTGGTGGCGTAACGGCCAAGCCGCGTTCCTCTCCCGACGATCTGATATGCGCCCTTCGCGGCGAAATCGTGCATTTCATTGCACGGTTTCACCGCGAAGGGTGCTTTTTATGTGCAGCGAGATTTTTGAGCAGTAAATGAGCAAATCCGAAATTTTGCACAAATTCCAATAACGGGCGCGCGATGCGCGCCCCTACAATGTTGCGGAAAAAAGGAACTGCGCATTACGCCGCCGTGCCCGTAGGGGCGCGCATTGCGCGCCCGCGCTTTGTGCAACATTCGCTTTTTGCTCAATGGTTGTTTTGAGGAAAAACACACCGGTTCGTCCCGCTTGACAAATATCCGAAATCGGACTATAATATCTCCACACAAAATCCGATTTCGGATATTCTGAGGTGAACGCATGAAAAACATCGGCGCGGAAAAGCAGCTTTCCGAATATAACCACGTATATAAAGAAAATACCGCCATCTATCGCGATCTGAGCATCCGTCTGGGGCTGAACGAAAGCACGTTCTGGATTCTCTATACCCTGCGCATCGAAGAACCGCCCGTCACGCAGAGCGACATGTGCGCCATTTTGGCTTACCCCAAGCAAACGGTCAATTCCGCGCTCAAGAAACTGGAGCAGGAAGGGCTGCTCACGCTCTTCGGCGAGCGCGGGCGCGGCGGCAAACCCATCCGCCTGACGGAAGCGGGCGTAAAGCTGGCGGAGCAGACCGTCGATCTTGTCATCGAGAGCGAGCAAAAAGCGCTGCTCGATTTTTCCGTCGAGGAGCAGGCGCAGCTCCTAACCCTCACGCGCCGCTACAACGAAGCGCTTTCCCTGCATTTTGGCGCCATCGGCAAGGAGAAAAGCCATGAGTAATACGCGCATTCAGCTTTCCGATCACTTTACCTATCCGCGCCTGCTGCGCTTCGTCGCGCCCTCCATCACCATGATGATTTTCACATCCATTTACGGCGTGGTGGACGGGTTCTTCGTCTCAAATTACATCGGCAAAACGCCGTTCGCGGCGCTGAATTTCATCATGCCGTTCATCATGGTGCTCGGCGGCACGGGCTTCATGCTCGGCACGGGCGGCAGCGCGCTGGTTGCCAAGGAGATGGGCTGCGGCCATACAGAAAGAGCCAACCGCATTTTCACCATGATGATCGCTTTTGTGGTCGTCACCGGCCTGATCCTGACCGCGCTGGGCGTCGCCTTCATCCGCCCAATCGCCCGGCTGATGGGCGCAAGCGAGAGCATCATGGCGGATTGCGTGCTTTACGGCCGCATCACCATTGCGTTCACAACGGCATTCATGCTGCAAAACGTGTTCCAGAGCTTCCTCGTCGTGGCTGAGCGGCCGCGCGTGGGGCTGCTGGTCGTTGTCGCGGCGGGCGTGGCGAACATGGTGCTCGACGCGCTGTTCATCGCGGTTTTCCGCTGGGGGCTGGCGGGCGCGGCGCTGGCGACGGGCATCGGCCAATGCATCGGCGGCGTCGTTCCGGCGGTGTATATTCTCCGCCAAAAGGATCTTCCGCTTCGCTTTGTCCCCTTCAAATTTGAGGCGTCTCCCATCCTCCAAGCCTGCGCAAACGGTTCTTCCGAGTTTATGAGCAACATTTCCACGTCGTTCGTCTCCATGCTCTATAACATGCAGCTTTTGCGCATGCTGGGCGAGGACGGCGTTTCCGCCTACGGCGTGCTGATGTATGTGCAGCTCATCTTCATCGGTACAGCCATCGGCTACAGCATCGGCTGCGCACCGATTGTCAGCTATCACTACGGCGCGGGTCACCACGACGAATTGAAGAACATGCTGAAAAAAAGCCTGACGCTGATGGGCATAACCGGCGTCGCGCTGACGATGCTTGCGCTCGGTCTGGCCGCGCCGCTGGCGAAAATCTTTGTCGGCTACGACGAAGGGCTGCTTAACCTGACGCGCCATGCGTTCTCGATCTTCTCCTTCTCCTTCCTGCTTTCCGGCCTCAATATCTTCGCCTCCGGCTTCTTCACCGCACTGAACAACGGCCTGATTTCCGCGGTCATCTCGTTCGCGCGCACGCTGGTGTTTCAGGCGGCCTGCGTTCTGCTCCTGCCCGCAATGTTCGGCGTGGACGGCATCTGGTATGCGACGCTGGTTGCCGAGGGACTGGCCTGCCTGTTGTCGCTGTGGCTGATTGATCGCAAGAAGCATTTCTATCATTATCTATAAATGAGCAAACCCGGAATTTTGCACACATCCCGATAACGGGCGCGGCGGATTGCTCAGACGAAAAAAAGCGCCGCATTTTTCGCGACGCTTTTGCTTTCTTTGTTTACGCTTCTTCCAGCTTTTTGAGCGCTTTTCTGAACTGCGTGCCAAACATCACCATGGTGAAGATCACGGCGAGCGTATCGGCGACAGGCTCAGCGGTATAGACGGCCATCGTCCGGTCGGGCAGGATGTGCGGCAGAATGAAGATCAGCGGAATCAGCAGCACGAACTTGCGCAGGATGGCCACGATGATGGAGCACGGCGCGTTGCCGATGGAAACAAACGTCATCTGGCAGGCAATCTGAATACCGAAGATGAACAGCGCGCCGCAATAGATGCGCAGCGCCTTGGCGGTGAAGGCCAGCAGCTCGGCGTCCGGCGTGAAAATCCCCGCGAAGGCCTTCGGGAAGAGCATGATGCCGCCCCAGAGGATGACCGAATACGTCAGGCTGGCCTTGAGCAGCGCGAAGAACGTCTGCCGGACGCGCGCGGCGTTTCTCGCGCCGAAGTTGTAGCTGGAAATCGGCTGCGCGCCCTGTGCCAGCCCCTGCAGCGGGAGCATCGCGAACTGCATCACGCTGGTGAGAATCGTCATCGCGCCGACGGCGATATCGCCGCCGTATTTGAGCAGCGAGGAATTGAAGCAGACGGAGATGATGCTCTCCGTGCTCTGCATGATGAACGCGGACAGGCCGAGCGCGATGCACGGGGCGAGGAGCTTCATGTCGATGCGCATATTCTGCGCCTTGAGGCGCAGACTCGTCTTTTTGCCCATCAGGAAGCTGACGACCCACGCGCAGGAAACGCCCTGCGAAATCACCGTCGCCAGCGCCGCGCCGCGAACGCCCATGTTCAGGCCGAAAATGAAGATCGGGTCGAGCACGATGTTGCACACCGCGCCGATAAGCACGGTCATCATGCCCGTCGTCGCGAAGCCCTGCGCGGTGATGAACGCATTCATGCCGAGCGTCAGCTCCACGAACAGCGTGCCGAAGGCGTAGATATTCAGATAATTGTCCGCGTATTCAATCGTGTTTTCGCTCGCGCCGAAGGCCAGCAGAAATTCGTGGCCGAACAGCAGCAGCACCGCCGTCAGCGTCAGCGAAATCGCGATTTGCAGCGAAAAGCTGCCGCCCAGCAGCTTTTCGGCCATGCCGCGGTCGCCGCGCCCCATCGCGATGGAAGCCCGCGGCGCGCTGCCGGAGGCGACCAGCGCCGCGAATGCCGTCACGATCATAATGATCGGCATGCACACGCCCACGCCGGTCAGCGCGAGGCTGCCGATGCCCGCGATGTGGCCGATGTAGATGCGATCCACGATGTTGTAGAGCATATTGACCAACTGGGCGATGACCGTCGGAATGGCCAGCCGCATCAGCAGCCTGCCGACCGGCTCCGTGCCCAAAAACGCCTGATCTCTGGTTTGCATATCAAACAGATCCTTTCTCGTTGATGTTTCGAATGTTTTCCGTGATGACGCTCAGGCAGTGCTGCCCCGCCGCCAGCTCCTCGGGCGACAGCCCCTCCAGCATGCGCGCGGTGAACGCCGCCTGACGCGCCAGCCCCTTTTCCACCACGGGCGCGGCCGCCCCCGTCAGCACCAGCCGGCATTTGCGCCGATCCTCCGGCACGCCCTCGCGCGCCAGAAAGCCGAGCTGCACCAGATTCTCGATGTAGAGCGAAACCAGCGCGGGCTTGAGCTGGCGATAGGTGCAGATATCCCGCGCGGTATCGTAGCCGGGGTTGTTGTGCAGAAACAGCAGGATATCCATCGCGGTCTGCGCGACGCCGGTTTCCTTGCAGAGCGAGCGCATCTGCGCGGCGTAAGCGTCCTCCAGACGGCGCGCCATCACATAAAACTGCGACGCGGTCATCATGTTTCCGTTGTCCCTTCCCTTCAAAACGATATTTCAAAATTGAACATTTCAATTATAGACAGATTGATTCCGTCTGTCAAGCGCAAATCCCGCTCCTTTTTGACGATTTGCGGAAAGACTCTGCCCGTTTTTGTTATAACGCGCTAACCGTTATTCCCCGCAAAAAAGCGCAAACGGATTGACAAACGCGCCATGCCTGTGCTATGCTGATCCCCGTTAAAAGGGAGTAGTTGAAAAGGCATGGTCAACAAGCCCCGGCTCGTCCGCCGGTGGTCATGCGCCTATCAAAAATAGGTAATGAGACTTTTAGCACATCACATAGGCTGATGGTGCGGAAAGTCTTTTTTTGTACGATCAAATGCCTGTAACGCTCGTTTAGGGAAAGGGAGAATCGTCATGGCCATCAATTTTACGGGCTCCAACCTCTTCACCGTCCTGCTGCTCTTCGCGGCCGGGCTGGTCTTTATCATCAAGGGCGGCGACTGGTTTGTGGATGCCGCAACGTGGATCGCGGAGGCCTTCGGCATCCCGAAATTCATTGTCGGCGCAACGGTCGTCAGCTTCGCCACCACGCTGCCGGAGATGCTCGTCTCCGTCTTTGCGGCGCTTGAGGGCAACGCGGATATCGCCGTGGGCAACGCGGTCGGCTCTGTGACGGCGAACACCGGCCTGATTATGTGCCTGTCGCTGGTCTGCATGCCCTGCCTGATGACGCGCAAGCAGTTCGGCTTCAAGGCCTCGCTGCTGCTGGCGACGATCGCCGTGCTGTTCGCGTTCACGCGCAACGGCCAGCTCTCCGTCGCGCAGAGCTTCGTCATCCTGCTCTTCTTCGCCGCGTTCCTCGCGGAAAACCTGATGGCAGGCAAGCGCGAGCACGGCACGGAGAACACGGAAAACCGTCCGCAGATGACCGGCAAGGCGCTGGCGTGCAACCTGCTCGGCTTTGTGCTCGGCGCGGCGACCATCGTGCTCGGCGCGCAGCTCCTGATCGACAACGGCTCCGCGCTGGCGAAGATGATCGGCGTGCCGGATTCCATCATCGCCGCGACGATGATCGCCATCGGCACCTCCCTGCCGGAGCTGGTGACAACCCTCACCGCCATCCGCAAAAAGGAATCCTCGCTCTCCGTGGGCAACATCATCGGCGCCAACATCATGGATTTGACGCTGATTATGCCCCTGTGCTCGCTGATTCAGGGGCGCGCGATGCTAGTTGAGCGTCAGGGCATGCTGCTGGATATTCCGGCCTGCCTGATCGTCACGGCGGCGGCGCTTGTGCCCGCGCTGATCAGCGGCCGGTTCAAGCGCTGGACGGGCTTCCTCATCGGCGGGCTGTACATCGCCTATCTGGCCGTCATGTTCACCTGCTTCGGGGTATAAACGGGTTCATTCACCTCCGCCCGCGTCTGCAAAGCGTCAAAGTCCTGCACACGCGGGCGATTTTACGCCATTTTTCATACGCAAAAAAGGCCTCCTGCTGCGGCGCTGCAAGCGCGGCAACGGGAGGCCTTGTCTTCTATCTGCGGGGAATATTTTTCTCACAGCCCCAGCATCGAGGTGGCGATGAGGAAATAGATCATCAGCGAGCAGGCGTCCACGATGGTGGTAATCATCGGGCTGGCCATCACCGCCGGATCAAAGCCGAGCTTCTTCGCGCCGATCGGCAGCAGACAGCCGACGATCATCGCGATGATGACGGTGCAGAACAGCGTCACGGACACCACAGCGGCGATCATCATGCTCGTGCTGGTGAAGATGATGATGCGCAGGAAGTTGACCAGCGCCAGCGCCGCGCCGGAGACGATGGCCACGCCGATTTCCTTGGCCAGCACGTGCGGCCAGTCGCGCAGCTCGATTTCGCCCAGCGCAAGGTTGCGGATGACGGTAACGGATGTCTGGCTGCCGGAGTTGCCCGCGCTGTCCATCAGCATCGGGATGAACGCGGTGAGCAGCACCGCGCCGGAAAGCAGCGTTTCAAAATGGGTGATGATGGTCGAGGTGAACGTCGCGGAGATCATCAGCAGCATCAGCCACGGCAGGCGATGCGCCACCAGACTCCAGACGCTGGTTTTCATATAATCCTCGTCGCTCGGGATGATAGCGGCCATCTTCTTGATGTCCTCGGTGTTCTCATCCTGAATGACGTCAACGATATCGTCGATGGTGATGATGCCGACGAGACGGCCTTCTTTATCGCAGACGGCGATGGAGGTCAGGTCGTAACGGCGGAAATCGTCGGCGACGGCTTCCTGATCGTCCGTTGTGGCGGCGCTGACGATATTGGTATCCATGATATCGCGGATGCAGGCGCTTTCCGGCGCGATAATCAGCTTGCGCAGGGAAACCTGACCGACGAGCCTGCGCTGGTCGTCGATGACGTAGCAGGTGTAGACGGTCTCCTTGTCGATGCCCGTGCGGCGGATGTAATCCATCGCCTTGCGCACGGTGAAATAGTCGTGCAGATCGACATATTCAATGGTCATCAGGCTTCCGGCGCTGTTTTCCGGATAATTGAGGAACTGGTTGATGGTCTTGCGCGTGCCCTCGTCGGCGTTCTGCAAAACCTTTTTGACGACGTTGGCGGGCATTTCTTCCAGAAAGTCCACCGTATCATCCATGAACATATCGTCCACCAGCGCCTTCAGTTCGGCGTTGGTCGCGCTTTCGGCGATGAGCTGCTGCTGCTCGCTGGTCATGTAGGAGAACACGTCGGAGGAGATATCCTTGGGCAGCATGCGGAACACGCGCAGCACGCGCCCTTCGTCTTCGATTTCCTCCAGCCCTTCGGCGATATCCACCGGCGGACATTCCGTCGCCTTCTGCTTAAACTCCTGGAGCCTGCCTTCCTCCAGCAGCTTGATCATTTCCATAAATTCCTTGCGGATTTCTTCTTCCATGGGGGATTCCTCCTATTCATTTTTCGTCGTTCTGCTTTGCGAAAAATGCAGGTTTGCCCCAAAAACGGCATAAAAATGCGCGCGGCAACAGACCGCGCGCTTCCGTTTTACAAATCCGCTTTATGCGTGAATCGGAAGGAGCGACGCAGCCTGTTCCCGTCGTTCTCGGGGTTTGCCCGCAAGGCTACTGGGATAGTCGTCCACGTCGTTCACCTCCGATGATATGCTGGATCCTGCCGATCCGATGGTTTGCGTTTCCGCATCCCTTCTGAGCCATGATTACAATACCGCGATTTCGCGGCAATGTCAAGGCAAAAACGGGGAATGAAACGGGATTTAAGAAAGATTTAATATTAACCCCATTCAAACGGCCGCCTTTCGCGAGCGGCCGGGAATTTGGTCGATCATGTTTACACCTGATACCCCATCCCGGCCCGAACCAGATACAGCACGCGCTCGCGTACCGGCCTGCCTGTGATGCCCGCGAGCGCCTGCGCGTACAGCTCCAACTGTGGCCGATGGCGCTCGATCGCCCCGGCCGCGTCCGCGTCGGTCTTATAATCCACCAGCACCCACGCGCCGCGCTCGATAAAGCAGCAGTCGATCACGCCCTGCAAAAGCTGCGCGCCGTCCTCGGTTTCCCGGCGATAGGTGAACGCCCATTCGCGGTGCAGCTCCCCGGCGGCCAGCATGCGCACGCCCAGCGGCGAGGCGAACAGCCGCACGAGCAGGCGCGGATGCACGGCGGCCAGCTCGTTTTCGCTGACGACGCCCTTTTCCAGCAGCGCCGCGCGCTGGCGGTCGATCTCCGCCGCGAGGTCGCGCGTCGCCCGCAGCGCGTCCAAATCGAGCATGCGCATCATGCGGTGGAACGCGGTGCCGATCTGCGCGCCGGTCATCTGCTGCTCCTCCATGAAGCGCGGCAGGCGCATCAGCGGCGCGTCCGGCAGGGGCTCGTCCTCCTGCGCGGCGCGCTTTTCATCGCGCAATACGGCGCTGACCGTCGTTTTTCGCACGGCGGTTCTGACCCCCGGTTTGAAATTCATCAGGCGGGTCAGCGCCTCGTCCTTCGGCGCGGCGGCCAGCTCGGCCAGCAGGCGCAGCACCACGTCTTCCGTGCGCCGGGGCAGTTCGCCCGCCGCGCCGCCGACATGGGCGAACACGCGCCACGCGGAATTCCCCAGCCGAACGGCTTCTTCCCGGATGGTCAGGCTCGCCCCGGCTTCGATCAGCGCGGGCGCGATCATGTCAAGGCCGGTATGCATCTGCGAAATGTCCGCGCCCCGCCATGCTTCGGGCGGCTTATCCCCGGCGACGCTGCCGACCAGAATCAGCCGCTCCCGCGCGCGCGTCAGCGCGACGTAGAGCACACGCACCTCCTCGGCGAGCTGCTCCCGCTGCGCTTTGACGCGAATCGCACGGCGCAGCAGCGTGTCGCGTTCGCTGTTCATCTCCGTGTCCACGCACGGCAGGCCCACGCCCAGCTCCGCATCCATCAGCACCCGCGCGCGCAGGGATTGCCCGCTCATCCGCCGCCCCAGCGCCAGCACAAAGACGACCGGAAATTCAAGGCCCTTGCTCTTGTGCGTCGTCATGATGCGCACCACGTCCTCGCTCTCGCCGATGGCGCTGGCGCTCATGCTGTCGCCGCCCGCGCGCAGCCGCTCGGCATAGCGCAAAAACGCATGGAGCGATCCGCCCTGCGTGCTGGCGAACGTCCGCGCCCGCGCGGTCAGCAGGTGCAGGTTCGCCTGCCGCGCCGCGCCGCCCGGCAGCGCGCCCGCCCGCGCCAGAAAGCCCGTTTCGGCATAGATGCGCTCGATCAGCCGATCCACGCCCTGATTGCGCGCACAGAGCCGCCAGCGCGCGCGCTTTGCCTCAAACGCGCGCAGCTTCTCGGCCAGCGCGTCGTCCATCTCCTCGCGATAGCGGCGCACCGCTTCATGGTAGGGCGTTTTGACGTCCGGCGTATAAATCCGAATCTGCGCCAGCTCGCTCTCCTCAAGCCCCAGCGCCGGACCGCGCAGGGCGGCGAGCAGCGGCTCGTCCCGCGCGCCGTTCTCGATGGTCTGCAACAGCGCCGTCATGGCGCGAATCTCCGGGATATCGAAATACCCCTCGCCCGCGTCGCAGAACACCGGAATCCCCTCCGATTCCAGCATCTGCGCGGCCAGCGGCGCACTCCCGCGCACCGCGCGCATCAGCACCGTCATATCGCGATAGCGCAGCGGCCTTTCCGTCTCGGTCTTCGCGTCGTAAAACGGCGTGCCGACCAGCTCGCGGATGCGCGCGGCGACAACCTTCGCCTCCCGCTCGACGGCGGCCAGTTCCCGCTCCGCGTTCTCGTCCTCCTCCGCGCCGTCCTCGCCGGGCTGATAGAGCACGTGCAGCTCCACGGGCGGGTCGTCCTCCCGCGCAGGCAGGCCGCAGAAGAGCTTTTCCCGCTCGTCGTACTCGATTTCTGTCTCCTCCGCGCGCATGATGCGGCCGAAAACCGCGTTTGCCGCCTCCAGCACGTTCGCGCGGGAGCGAAAGTTTTTCTGCAAATCAATGCGCCGCTCTTTTTCGCGCTCCGGCTTGTCAAACCGCGCCGCCTTTTGCAGAAACAGCGACGGCTCGGCCTGCCGGAAGCGATAGATGCTCTGCTTCACGTCGCCGACGAGGAACAGCCCGTCCTCCCGCGCAAAGCTGCCGACGATGGCCTCCTGAATCGCGCTGGAATCCTGATATTCGTCGATGAACACGTAGCGGTATTGCGCGCGGAGCGACGCGCGCACCTCGGGCAGCGCCAGCGCCGCGAGCGCGCTGTGTTCGAGGTCGTTAAAATCCATCATGCCGCGCTGGCGCTTGGCCGCCGTGTAGAGCGCGTCGTATGTCCTGGCCAGCTCGGCCAGCCCGTCCAGCGGCGCGGCCGTCATGCGGATATCCGCCGCCGCGTCCTCCAGCGTCAGCGCAAAGGCCGTCTGCACATCCGCGACGGCCTTTTTGAGCGCGTCGCGCCGCGCCTTCACCCGGTCGGCGATATCCTCGTCGAACAGATCCGTCTTTTTCTTTCGCCCCAGCGCCGCGAACGTCACACCGTGCAGCGCGTCGTGCAGCGCGGCATAGCCGTCCGTCGCCGCCGCGGCCAGATCCGCCGTGAGCTGCACATCCATGCCGCAGGCCGCCGCGTAATGCAGCGGGCCGTTTTCCCCCTCGCAGAGCGCCAGCGTCTCCCGCGCGTTGGCGCAGAGGCGCTCCAGCCTGCGCCCCGCAAAATCCGCCAGCAGCCGCGCGGCGGGGCTTTGTTCAAACGCCTCGCCCGTCAGGCGCACCGTCTCCTGCGCGCGCGCAAGGAACGCCCACGGATCGGGGCGCGTCATCATAAACCGATGCAGCGCGAACGCCAACTCGCTCAATTCCTCCTGCGTATAGCACCTGTCCGCCGCGAGGAAAGCGTCGCTGCCCACCTCGTAGCAGCTATATATCGCGTCCTCCATCGCCTGATGGCTGAGCACGCCGCACTCCTGCTCGTCGCCGATGCGAAAGCCGGGGTCGATGGAAAGCGCCTGAAAGTGTTCGCGCAGCAGGTTGCCGCAGAACCTGTGCAGCGTGGAGATGCTCGCGCGGGAGAGCGCCATCACCTGTTCGCCCAGCGCCGGATCCTCCCGCGCGGCCTTGCCGAGCGCCTCGCCGATGCGCTGGCGCATTTCGCCCGCCGCCGCGTTGGTGAACGTGACGACCAGCATGTTTTCAATCGGGCATCCCTCGCGCACGAGCTGCACGATGCGCTCCACCAGCACGGCTGTCTTGCCCGAGCCCGCCGCCGCGCAGACGATCAGGCTGTGCCCCCGGTCGGCGATGGCGTCGCGCTGCTGCTCTGTCCATTTCGGCATGGTGATTTCCTCCCCCGACATTCAAAATATAGCTCATTGCCATTATAACACAAAAGGCCACCTGCGCCCTCATCGTTTTTTACGCACGAAAAAGGCCGCCTCTCTCAAGAGGGGCGGCCTCGTTTAGCGCCTTGGCTCAACGTCCATTATGCGCTTATTCTGCTTTGAGCGTTACAGCCGGACGAACCAGCGCGCCGGAATTGACGTTAACAGAACGCACCATTGTCATCTGAGACCCATCCTCGGAGAACGTAATCTCGACAGTATCTACAAACGCCATCGACGGATATCTCCACGTCAGCTGCAGCGTCGTGTCATCCTTCCATTCGCCATACGCCGTGTACGGTTCGATTTCATTTTGATACTGATGATGCAGATAATTGCCCGTCATGGTCGTGCTGCCATCCATCCATTCGCCAATGCCGTTGCGAATCGTGTGTTCGCCGCGCTGGTCAACCATGATGAAATCGATGTAGCCTTTTTCCACGTCCAGCTTGATGCTGGTGATCCCGTCCTCGTTTTCTTCGGCCTTGAAGACCTTTTCATCCACTTTTTCCGCAATCGGGGAATCCGTCAAAATCGGGTTTTGCAGCAGGCTCAGCGTCTGTCCCTTGGCGGCAACTGTCGCCTGCATGGCCTTATCCGCCTTGGCGGGCGCGATCATCGCAGAATTGATGATATCGTATTCTTCATCTGTCTTCTTGGTACCCGCCGTTCCCGCGACGACCATGTTGAGTTCCGGCACAAGAATGACGATCTGGCCGTATGCGCCTCCTGCGGTGTAATTTCCATCATGCTTATCCGTCCAGTGGAACGCATAGTCTCCCTGACCTTCATAAACTTTGTCAATGCCGATCGCCATCCGGCACCATTCTTCCGTGAGAATCTGCTTTCCGTTCCACTGACCCATATTCAGGAACAGATTACCCACCTTCAGCATGTCCTCCGTCGTGCAGGACACGCCGTTGCCGCCAGAACAAATTCCCTCGGGGCTGAGATCCCACGTGAAATGCTCCATGCCAAGCTCGCTGAATCCGCTTTCAAGCAACAGCTCCAGACAGGTCTTGCCCGTCGCCTTTTGCACCATCGCCGAAACCGCGTAGGCGTTGCCGCTGGAATACTGATAATGCGTACCCGGTTCATACGGCACAGGCTCGGCAAAGAACGCTTCCAGCCAGCTGGTCTTCAGCGGACGCCACTCGCTGCCGCTAATCATGCGGCCATATCCGCCGTTCATCGTAATGAGATAGCGCAGCGTCACCTTTTGCAGATTTTCACTCGGATTTTCCGGCGCAAGCTCGGGGAACATGTCAATCAGCCGATCATCCAGGCTCAAATCTCCGTTCGTCACAGCCACGCCTGCCGCAGCGTTTGTAAACAGCTTGGTCAGCGAATGAACAATATGCGGCGTATCCGGGCCGTAGGGATTCCAAAATCCTTCAAAAATCACTTCATTATCGACCGACACCAACAGGCTGTGCATTTCGATTCCCGCCTGTTCAAGCTGGTCAAGCATATCGTATAGATAAGAAGGATCGATGCCCTTTTCAAGCGGCGTGGTTCGCGGTAATTTTGAACTTTTAACCGGTTCCTCATACGTGTATGCCATTGCTGAATTCATCGTAGCCAGTATCGCGATCATCACGAGAACAGAAATCACCAGTTTCTTCACTCGTATTCCTCCTTTAATTCATTTTTCTTATTTTGTGCTCTTCCTACTACGCCAAACAGGGTATTCCGGACTGCCCTGCGAGCTTCTTCCCTCTTTTAAAATCATTATATTCAAGCACTACTTTTGTGTCAAATATTTCTTTTCTTATAGAATCCATAACAATTATGTATATAGCCTCCAAATTCATTTCTATCTTTTTGACAATTTTCGTTTATCATCTAATATCAAAAATTGCCTTTCATTTATTAATTAAAGTGCTTTCATTCAGCCTATAGCGCTTATCGTTCCGAACAGAAAAAGCGCCTCTCTTAAAGAGAGGCGACAGTCTGTTTTTCAAATGTGTACGGCCATCAGTCCGCGTTCTTCCTGCGGTCGGCAAAGTTTTTCAGCAGCACGCCGCCACTGACGGCCAGCAGCAGCAGCCAGAGCGCCACACGGCTGTCATCGCCCGTCTTCGGGAGGTTATTGACCGCCTCTTTGCCGGGCAGTTTTTCGATCACCGTCTGCTCAAGCGTGATTTCGTGCGCGGCTTTCGCGTCGCTGTAATACTTGCCGCACTTTTCGCAGTGCCAGTATTCGATATTGCCCGCGCTCTCCGCCGTCGCCGCTTTTGCGTCCACGTGCGTCAGGTTTATTTTGGGAATCACAAAACTCTTGCCTTTTGCATCGCAACGGATACAGTGGTATGACTTGCTGCCTTCTTCGGAACATGTAGCTTCTTGATCCACCGTGAGTTCTTCAGCGTAGTGATGGTCTCCATATACATCTTCACAGATGTTAGAAAGGTTCTTCTGCGTGATGCATGCTTCCACCTGCTGCTCGGTTTTGTTTGTGCCTATACCGTTCAAGTTGGTGTTTTTCTGGTTGTCGAAGGAACATCCGGCAGTGGTGCCGGCCTCAAACTTTCCGGCGAATCCGCCACAAGTGTCTTTTCTATCACAAGTAACAAGGCTTGCGGAATGGCATTTGACAAGGGTTACGGTGGAGTTTTTATAATTTTCTGTGTCTCCTGCACATCCAACGAATCCGCCGGCTCTTGGCTCCCAGCCGGTGACGGTGCTGGTCACGGTTCCAAAGGAAGCAGAGTTTTTAAACGTTCCAAATTCCGCCAAACCCACAAATCCTCCGACATTCCAGTTGGAAGCCTCAATGGCTACATCTGCGATACATTTTGTGAAGGTGGACTCGGTGGTTTTGTCATCCCAAGTAGAAGAGGAGGCATATCCGACAAAGCCGCCCAACCCCCACAAACCGGAGATTCTTCCCTTTGCAGTGCAGTTTTCAAATGTGGTATTGTTGCTAATGCCGGTCATACCGCCGGTATTACTTGCTCCTGTAATTGTAACATCAGTTGCACAATTTCGCACGATCCACCGATTGTCTTCACCGATCAGTCCACCGATTTTGTTAGAACCGTTGGTTGCTTTGACTGTAATGGTTCCGGAAACGGAGATATTCTCAAAAACGCCAGTACCCTTATAACCTTTGTTCACCATAGCACCGGCTACAAGTATGCCCGCAGATACAAAACCATTAGGATCAGCCAGTATGGATTCGTCAACATAGAGCGCCGCGTTGGCAATGGTAAGATCCTTTACGCCTACTTCGTTGCCCTTCGTTGCATTGAATATATAACCAAACAAACCGGCAGATTGTTGATCCTTGCTCTGATCAACCACCATACCTGATATCGTCTTACAGTTGCCGTCCAAAAATCCATCGAAGTGTTTGTAGGAGATTCCGCCGTAGTCACCGATAGGAATCCAACGGTGCGCGCTCAGATCGACGTTCTTCTCCAAACGGAAATATTCGCCTTTATGGGTATTTCTTGCCGACACATCCTTGGCAAGCTTGGCAAGCTGCTCACCATTTTCAATTCGATATGGGTCATCCTTGGTACCGGTGCCGCCTGCAAATTTCGTTGCTGCATAGTTATCCCATCTAGTAACCGGCACGCTGCTGTCGGCATACGCACTAACGACGTTCATTGTGATGACCATGCATACCGCAAGCAAAACACCTAAAATTTTTCCACTTTTTTTCATTAATTATTTCTCCTTTTGCTTCTGTTGTTTATCGATTTAATTCAAGCTCAAATATTCCTTTCCTGCCGAATATATCGTATCGTAGCAAAGTATAGCATACCCCCCCCCGAAGAATCAAGTACTGGCTTGAAAATAACAAAAGCTCTATGAAAAACATGAAAAAGGAAAGGCCACTGTCCCCATACGCCGATATGCGCCATTCTTCTTCGGGCAGTTTCAGGCAGGGAAGATAGTAGTCGCCTTGTAATTCATACCAAAGTCCGTTTGTCTCGTTATAGATGAATTTATCCATCATATGTTCCTCCAAATGTAGATTTTACTTCAAAATCCGTTTCGCTGTCCTTAAACTCACTGTTTTGAAGTTTTGTCCTTATCTGGCTTCACTCATTATTGGTTTTTTGCATTTTTCTATTTTCTCTGACACAATACATCGCCTGACGAGGTTTTCGTGCGTTTCCGGCGACATTGTGGGCGCGGTCAACTTGCAGACCCACCCAAAACATGATATACTTTCTACAAACAAGCGGCCTGACGCCGCCTGCGCCTTGGCCAAAACCCACTATGAAAACGGAGGTCTTCCTGATGAAAAAATGGCTTGCTGCGCTGCTGCTGGCGCTGCTTCTGCCCGCCTGTGCGCTCGGCGACAGCGAGGGCGTTATCGTTCAATCCTCCTGCAACATCGTGCAGAGCGGGAATTACTATCTGGCGTATTGCTTCGCGCAGGTGCACAACAACGCCTCGACGGTGATCTGTCTGGATCGGGGCACGTTCGACCTGCAAAGCGGCGAAACGCTGCTCTCCACCAGCGAGGTCGCGCAGATTTGGCCGTACTTCCTCAACCCCGGCGAGGACGGCTATCTGTTTGACATCGTTTCCTTCGAGCCGGATGAAAACGGCAACCCCGTCGTTCCCTCCATCACGGGCATTTCCTACAATCTGACCTATCTGCCTGTGGATGCGGCGTTTGCCAATTACGACCTTTCGGCGGTTTCGGAAATCGTTCAGGACGCCTCCGGCGACATGAGCGTGATCTGCCGCCTGACCAATTCGACGGAAATGGACGCCTATAACCCGACCGTAGCCATCGGCCTGTATACGGACAGCGGCGCGATGCTCTATTCGGACGGCACGACGCTCCAGGACGTGGGTATTCCGGCGGGCGGCACGGTGCTGGTTCGCTTCGACGTGGACGAGGCCTTTGTCGCCCAGTGGCAGAGCTACGGCGCGATGCCGACGCAGGTGCACACCAACGCCGCGTTCCGGCACGACGAGGATTAAAGAAAAGATGACAAGCGCCTCTCCCGTCAAGGCAGCGGGCGGAGGCGGACGATAAAGGGAGGTTTTTGGGGGATGGAAAAAAAGACGATTCGCTCCGGCGCGCCGTTTGTCTTCGCGGGCGCGGGCGTGATGGCTGTCGCGCTGACGATGGGCATCGGCTCCTTGGTCAGCTACCCGGTCGCGCTGGCCGTCGGCGCGGCTGGCTACGCGCTGGGGCGGAAAAAATACCCGGATCGCGTGATCGAGGTGGAAACCGCGCCGAAATCCGGCAACGCCGAGGTGGACGCGCTCATCCGCGAGGCGCGCGGCCAACTGGATCAGATTGCCGCCGCCAACGACGCGATTGCCGACCCGGCGCTTTCCCGCCAGATCGAGGATATCGAGGCGACCTGCCGCCTGATTTTGCAGCGGCTCGAGGAACAGCCGAACATGCTCTCCCAGCTTCGCACGTTCCTGCGCTACTATCTCCCCGCGACGCTCAAGCTCTTAAACGCCCGCGCCGCGCTGGAAGCGGAGGTCAGCGCCGGGCAGAGCGCGGACATCGCCGCGCGCATCGCCAAGGCCGTCGAGCAGGTGCAGTCCGCGTTTCACAAGCAGCTTGACGCGCTCAACGAGTTCCGCTTCATCAATCTGGAAAGCGAAATGGACGTGCTGGCGGACATGCTCAAATCCGACGGTCTGACCGCCGAGCCGGACGCGCCCGCCGCCAAGGAAGCGGAAGCGCCGCAGGAGGACGACCCCTTCGCCTCGCTCTTCGCCAAGGGGGAAAAGAAGTAAATGGGTGAATTTTCCGGATTCGCGCTCGTGCCCGAGCAGGGCGCAATCCCGCAGAAAGGGCAGCTCGATCCCGACATGCAGCGGCGCATCGAGGCGATGGCCGCGCGCATCGACCTGAGCGACAACGCCGCCGTGATGGGCTTCGGCGCGCGGGCGCAGAAGGAAATGGGCGCGTTTTCGGATATCGCGCTCCAGCAGATGCTCCGGCAGGATATCAAGCCGCTGGAAAGCGTGATGCAGACGCTGGCCGAGCAGATCAAAGCCTGCTCGTTCACAGCGCAGGCCAAGGGACTTTTCCGCCGGGTGTTCGGCGGCGCGGCGCCGCTCGCCGAGGTGCAGGCCGCTTATGAAAAGGCCATCCCCAAAATCAACGCCTGCGCGGACGAGATGACCGACCGCCGCGTTGCGCTCATGCGCGACAGCGCGCTGCTGGATCGCCTGTACGAGCGCAACGAGGGGCTTTACCGCGAGCTGTGCTCGCTGATCGTCGTCGGCGACGAAGCCGTTGCGCAGGCAAGGGCGCGGGGCGAAAACCCGCAGAACGTCGCCCGGATGGAGCGGCGCGTGCAGGATCTGCGCGTCACGCAGGTCGCCTCCACCCAGCTCGCCGCGCAGATTCGCGCCGTTCAGGCCAGCGACGAGACGACCTGCTCCCGCTTGCAGGCCGCGCTGGAAGTGACCATCCCGCTCTGGAAGAGCCAGATGGCCGCGGCGCTCGGCCTCGCCCGCGCCACCGATTCGCTGACGATACAGCGGCGCGTCGGCGAGCAGGCCGCGCGCGACGTCAGGCGCGGCGCGCGGGAGCTGGCCGAACAGACGAAGGCCTATGCCGCCGCCGATGCGGACAGCGACCGGCAGCGCGCGCAGCAGACCGCCGAATCCCTGCTGGCCGAGCTGGCCGACATCGAGCAATCGCTTTCCGAACAGGAAAAAATCCGCCGCGCTGAGCAAAGCGCAGAAAGAGGTGTTTGATTATGCCCGCTTACGCGACCCAATCCGCGCCGAAACAGGCGCAGGGCAACCCGCAGCAGCAAAAGCAGCCGAAGCAGGAAGCGCCCAAAGGGCTGGCCGCCCTGCCGCAGGGCGCGGGCGTCGCCGCGCTGGTCGTGATGCTCGCGCTGGCGCTGCCCATCGGCAACTTCCGCGCGCTGCAAAACGCAACGCCGCAGGCGTTCATCCGTCAGGGCGATGTGAAATCCATCGTGGAGGATCGCATCAGCGCCGCGCAGAACGCCGTAACCGTCGCCCAGCGCGGCAGCGTCAGCCAGACGACGCTCGACGACGTGAGCAGCGCCATCAAGGCCATGCAGAGTGCCAAGACCGCCCGCGACATCAGCCGCGCGGATCAGCAGCTCACCGTCGCCGTCAGCCAGCTTGTGGACGACGCGAACCCGACCAGCGCCGAGGACGAGCGGATGCTCACCCGCGCGGCGGATACCTTCGCCGAACAAGGCAGCTTCCTGCGTCAGGAGGCGCGGTCGTACAACCAGAAGGCCGAAAAGGCGGAAAAGCTCTATGAGAAGCTGCCGACCAAGTTCCTGCTGGCTCAACCGGACATGTACGAGGGCATTTAAGTGAGCATTTTTTCCGGCCTGAGCCTTGAAAACCTGCAAATCGCGATGGAAGCGGCGAAGCGCTCCCCCAAGGCGCTCGCCGCGCTGGCCATCGTCGCGGTGGTCGCGGTCGCGGCGGTCGGCTTTGCCGGCCACATGATCGCGCACCATGTCGGCGGGTTCTACGCGCGCATCGAGGAAGAAGACGAGCGCGCCCGCATGGAAGAAGAACAGGCGGCGAAGAACGCCGCCCAAGAGGGGAATCACCAGAAAGGGGAAACGCAATGAAAAAAATTTGGGCACTCATAACGGCGCTGGCCTTGATGCTGGCGCTGGCCGTCGGCGCTTCGGCCGCCGTACCGAAAAAGCCGAGCGAATTTGCCTATGCGTATGATTACGACGGTTCGGTGCTTTCCGGCTCGACCCTCGATACCATCGCGCAGTATGGCGCGGCGCTCGAAGACGCAACCGGTATTCAGGCCGTCGCCGTCGTCGTGGATTTCCTCGACGGGCAGGACCCGGCGGATTACGCCACCGACCTCATCAACACATGGGGCATCGGCCAGAAGGGCGAAAACAACGGCGTGGTCGTGCTGCTCGCGCGCGGCGACCGCAAAATCCAGATCGGCACGGGCAAGGGGCTTGACCGCGTGCTGAGCGGCTCCAAGTGCGGCGATCTGATCGACGACAACATCGACTACTTTGCCGACAACAAATTCGACAAGGGCATGCTGAATCTCTACGAGGACGTATGCCGGTATCTCGCCCGCGCAAAGGGCAAGACGCTCTCCCTCTCGCAGGGCGCTTCCGGCAGCGGCTATGGCAGCGGCTACGACAGCGCCTACGGCGGTTCGGGCAGCTACGGCGGTTACGACGAAGGGGGCTTTGATTTGTTCGAATTCATCCTTGGCGTGATCTTTGTTTACATCGTCATCTGCGTGCTGTTTAACGCGCTGGCGCCTAATCGCGGCGGCTGCCTGAGCTATTTCTTCATGGGCTGGCTCTTCGGCCGCGGCAATCGCCGTCGTCCCCCGCGCGGCCCGCGTCCGCCCTGTTCGGGCGGCCCCCGTCCTCCACAGGGCGGCCGCGGCTCCTCCAGCGGCAACCGCCGCCCGCCCCAGCAGCCGAGACGGCCCTCGGGCGGTTCCGGTAATTCCTTCGGCGGATTCGGCAGCAGCGGCCGCGGAGGCGGCTTTGGCAGCGGAAACTTCGGTGGCTTCGGCGGCAGCAGCCGCGGGGGCGGTTTCGGCGGAGGCGGCAGCTTCGGCGGCTTTGGCGGCAGCCGCGGCGGTGGCTTCGGTGGAGGTCGCAGCGGCGGATTTGGCGGTGGTCGCGGAGGCGGCTTCGGCGGAAGACGCTGAAAAGCCAAAACCCCTGACACAAAATGAAAAGCACGTCTGCTTGGCAGGCGTGCTTTTTCTTACTTTGATTGCGGCCTGAAAGGCGATGACAGACAGGCTTGCACAGCATTGTAGATTTTCCGAGGAATACAATGCTGCTTATCGGATCTTCTCAAGTGCAACAGTGGGATCGCAGAGGAAAGCCTCACTCCGGTACTGCCCCGGCCAAACGACCACAATTTTAATATCCGGATTTTCTTTTGCCCGTTCAAAGAAAAGAGCAGAGGACCTGCTGCGCAGGTCCTCTGCTCTTGGTGCCGGTGACCGGACTCGAACCGGTACGCTGTCGCCAGCGGCGGATTTTGAGTGGTTATATCGATTCTGTTTTCCGCAGCAATCTGCACTCCACCGTTCCCTGAAAGCGTTGATATTACTGGCTTTTTTGATTTTTTCGCGTTTTTATTAAGCAAATACGGAATGCCTTGGTGTTCTCTCCTGACAGCTCAAAAAAGCGGTTTGGAGAGAACTGGGAGAGAACTCCGGTATAACCCGTTTTCTCGTGAGGAATGGTGGACATAGGAGAGAACTCAAACGAATTTTGAAGTTTTAGGAGAGAACTGAATCATACTATAGGTATCGAACCTATCTGTCAATGGTAATTTAGACGGAGGTTCGATCATGGAAAACCCAAGGAAGAGATATGTACAACAATTCAAGAAATACCCCGATGTAGTGTCTGTACTAACATTTCGTGAAATGTTAGGTGGAATAGGCGATAGCTTTGCTCGGAAGTTAATTCGCGATGGGCTTGTAAAAGCCATCTTTATTAAACCGCACTACTGGATCTTCAAAGAGTCCATTATTGACTATGTATTAAGCGAGGACTACGCGGAGAGAAGGCTGAAGGTGCGGGTATGAAAAACAGGCAGCTTAGTCTTTCGGATATTCAAAAAGACTATATCAGCAAAGAAGAATTTTACCAAATTGCACATATATGCAAGGAAACTGCATTGTGGTTGATAGAAACCGGCAGGGTATCCGCAGAGAAGCCGAAACGAAAAGGATTTGGATACAAAATTGCAAAGGAAGAAGTTGAAAGGTATTTGGCTGATCGTCAACAGAATCCATTGTACTATCTCAAGGGCAAGCGCCACAACTGTATCCCATATACTCCACCGCAGCCATATTCAAGTGAATTAGGCGGCGCTATTCGGTTGGCTGTGGAGCAGGAAATGTCCTCTCTGCCGGATCTGCTGACAGAAAAGCAGGTATGCGCGATTTTGGGATATCGCCCAAAGCAGATATTAGACTGGAAACATTCTGGGAAATTGATTGCTCTGAAATGTTTTAATAAAACATATTTTCCTAAAATTCCACTGATGGATTTTGTTTCTTCAGAAGATTACTACAATTTGCCGTGCAAAGGAAGAAAACACATAGAACTGCTGAGGAGAGTTCAAAAATGAGTATGCATACTATCGCAATCACTAACCAAAAGGGCGGCGTTGGCAAGACAACTACCGCCTTGAATCTCGCATCCGCCCTCGCAGCCGAAGATAAAAAGGTCCTGCTGATCGACAATGACCCCCAGGGCAATCTCACCGCAGCCCTCGGCTATACGCCGGGGGAACAGAAGAATACGCTGGCAAAGCTGCTGCTTGTCCAAATTGACTCTCCGGAGGATCTGGAGCTCCACCTCGATCGTGCTGTACTACATACCAGCAGCGGCCTTGACCTGATCCCTGCCAACAAGCGGTTAGCGGACG
>ERZ825137.1492-NODE-1492-length-30061-cov-5.631540_pt1 | contig 30061 bp, 30 predicted proteins | sample MGYA00519873_ERZ825137 | MGnify/ENA primary metagenome ERZ825137 (study PRJEB31778, sample SAMEA3449190) | human gut metagenome | biome: human gut; feature: human-associated habitat; material: faeces | place: United Kingdom | collected 2010/2012 ...
TAATATTGCTATTATAAGCATACTTTTCTTCTTCATATTATTTCCCTACTTTCTATTATTTTATTTTTATAATACCATCCGATTTTCAAGTCATTTTGGTGGGTTTACACAAAGTTTTCAAAATTTTTTTATTTTTTATACATAAGCAAAATAAAATGAACAAAAAAAAGAGTTATTCACTCTTAATTTTCAAATCTTTTATCAGTAAATGTATGCCCATATAATAAAGAATATTTTTTTGATGAACTATAAAAGCTTTGACTTTCATAAGGATTATAATTTATATAATTTAAAGCTAAATAATGCATAACCTTATCAAGTTTTAAATATCCCCCAAATAAAATATATCTTCTAAAATACTCTGTAGATTTATTCGTTCTATGAAGTTTATAGTACATTTTACCAATATAATAAAGTAATTCAACATATTTAAATTCGTGGTATGCACTTTTAAATATATTTAATGCTTCTTCATAATCTCCTTCTTCTATTTTTTCATATGCAACACTTTTTATTAGGTTCATATCATTTACATATTGTTCATATGAAGATGATATACTAGTTAAATGTTTAATTCTATTAGTTAATATTCTATTAACAATCACATCCATATCTCCCATACTATTAAGTAAATTACTTGTTTGGTAGTAATCCATACTTTCAATATCTTTTAATAATCCTTCCATAATTCTAATTCCTCTCTATAACTTTTTTAATATTCTAACAAAGATAAAACAAAAAAAATGACAAATTATGTCACTTAAGATTAGATACTTGAGCTAATACTTTTTGTAAAGATTTAGTTTTTTTACACTTTAACATAATGTTTTCTCTAGAACTTTTAAGCAAATTCATCTCTCTATAAAGCATCTCATTAATTGTTTCTTCTATAGCATCAAAACCTAAAACAATCAATTCTACTAAAATATCTATAGTTTCTTCATTATTAATGATATCATCATCTAAATACCAAAGATACTTTGGAAATCTAACAAGCAAATGTTCTAAATTATTTTTATTCTTAAGTTCTTCTTTTAAAACCAAATTTCTAAGATAAAAATAAGGTTCTCCTAACTCATCAACACTTATACCTTCTTTGAAATTTCCATCACTTATAGTTTTTAACAATAAAATCTCTAAAAATTTTCTAAACTCTTTTTCTTCATCAAAGTTAATTGTGAAAAATCTAATCATATCTACTTTTTCATTAAAACCATATTTTTTTGTTAATGCATTAGCGTATTCATAATTAATAAGATCAAACTCTTCCCTTTTTGAACTTAATATTCTAACTAAGTAGCTATTTCTTATATTTTGAGCTAAATTGATATAATCAGATAACATAAACTTCTTCCTTTTGGGAACTAATATATCACTTATACTTTCAAAAAGCAAAAAAAAATGTCCGAAGACATTTTTATTAACCATTAAAATTGTTGTTTTCCACAAGAACTGCAGAATTTACCAGTTACTGGAGTTCCACAATCTGAACAGAATTTTGGAATATTTGAACTTTCTTCAACATTTTCCTTTTTCTCTTCAACTTTAACATTGCTCATAACAACTTCTGTTGGATTAACATTTTGAGTTGGTTGATTTGGTGTAATATTATTAGCACTATCCATAACATTTGCTCCAACATTTTGGCTCATGTTCATTCCCATGAATCCCATCATTGCTCCATTTTCGTTTTTAGAAGCATTAACCATTGCATCAGCAGTAGCAGCAGCCATCATACCACTTGGATTTGCTGCATACATATCTCCACGACGTTTTTCTCTTGATATCTCTGCATCAACTTCTCTAATAATTGCTTTAGATTCATCGCTTGCATTAATATTAAGTGCCATATCTTGAATTTCCAAACCATATTGTTTAACCCAAGATTCATCAAGTAAATTGTTCATTACTTTAACTACTTCATTTTTATACTTTTGAACTGTATTAAATGAAATATTATTAGATGTCATTAAATCAGCTATACAAGTTGAAACATTACTTGTAAATTCCATCTTTAATTGACCACCAACTACTTCTTCAACGCTTACTTCATCTTTAGGCATTGAACCTAAAACATTAGTTATTAAGATAGTTGGATCCACTACTTTAAATGAATATTCTCCAAAGAAAGTAATTTCAACACTTCCGTAAACTGGATCAAAAATTGTTTCTGTATTAGTAGAACCAAATTTGTTTCCCGTAATGTTTAAAAGATTTACATAATAAACTCTTTGATCATGAGCAGGTTGTCCACCAAAAGTAATACGATTTCCGATTCTCTTAATTGAATCCCCTATTCCTTTAAAGAATCCTCCTTCAAATACACTTGGTTCACTTGATTGATCCCAGATAAATTCTCCAGCTTCAGCACTAAATTCTTTAATTGCTCCATTATCAACAATCATCATTGCATATCCTTCAGGTATAACAATTTTACTTCCATTAGTTATAATACCTTCAGTTGGATTTGAGTTCCCACTTCCGTGATTAACAACTCCTTTTTGAACTAAAACAGTTTTATCACTTGTAGCAGGTGTAATAAACTCCTTAAATTGATCTCCAACAACTTGAGATATTGAACCAGTTGTTGCTCTTAATAATCCCATAAATTCACTTCTTTCTATTTTTTAGAGTATATCTTTTCCCCATAAATAAATTATATCATAAGATAAGTTCTTAAGAATACTATTTGTCTATTCATTTACATCTTTAAGTTCTTTAGCAAACAAATAATTACTGAAGTCCATTCTCTCTATTAAGTTTTTCATTTCTTCATAACTCATACTTTCTATAAAATCAATTCCTTCATTATAATAAATATCAAAATCCAATATATTATTTGTAAGACTTTTTCTAATTAAATTATGATTCTTTTCTCTTTTGATAATATTAATTAAGCTTTCTCTCTTCCATAATTCAAAATATTCCTTATCCATATAAATATTATTAAAAACATCTTGAATAATGCTTTTAATCTTATCATATTCAGTTGAATTTATTACAACCCTAACTAGTAAAACATCTCTTGTAATAAAATCTTTTGAACAAGAAAATGAAAATGCAGATAAATGTTCATCTTTAACTTTTTTATAAGTTTTTGAGCTATCAGAAAAATTATATGTAAAAAAATATGAAATATAATAATCAATTTTTAATCTTTCTTCCTTTGTAAATCCTCTTAAATCTATTTTATATTCTAATGAACAAATAGGATCATACTTTTCATCTATAATAGTAACTTCATTTCTTTCATACTCACAAGTGTCCTCTTCATCCAATATTTGATATTCTATAACCGGAATATTATACTCATTATATAAATCTTCTACATATTTTAATATATCATCAGTATCAAAGTTTCCACTTATAGAAAGTATTTGATTGCTTGGTTGATACATAATCTCATGAACTCGTTTTAATTCTTGAACACTTATTTTTAAAACGTCATCAATTTCTCCTAAATTTCCGACAAATTTTGTCTTATTATTAGCCATTGAAGAAACAACTTCATTAAACTTATAATAACTTCTATCTTTACTTCTAATGATTTCATCAACGATTGGTTTTTTTATCTCTTCCAATTTTTCTTCATTAAAATCTATAACGTTTATATAATCTAATAACACTTTTAAATGTTTTTTAAAATCTTTTATAGTTTTAATTGGAAAATAAGTAGTTTTTGAAGAAGTAAATCCATTATAATTAACATAGTTATTATTGAAGTAAGCTGAAACATTACCATAAATACTATTTTCTATTAAAGTATGTTCAAGTAAATGAGCAAGTCCTGGCTTAATTTCAATAATCTCATCTAAAACTTTTACATGACTTACTTTTGTTCCATATTTGACAGTCAAAACAGCTGTTGTTTGATTTTTATTTTTATCTTCAACTAAAACCATTGTAAGACCATTTTTTAGTTTTTTAATCGTTGTTTTTATCATTTCCTACACCTCTAAATATAATTGTACTTGTATGCTTTACATTTTGAATAAAATCAAGCATATCCTCAACAGTTGTTTCTTCATACAATTTTGCCGTTTTAGATAAACCATTTAATTCTAAATCATCATTAATTTTCTTATCTATCTCATTAAATAAATCATCCTCTTCAACCAACAAATCATAACTAACATATTTTTGAGCTTTACTTAAACACTCAGCTAAAAATTTTTTATCTTTTAAACTCTCAAATACCTCATTTACTAACTTAATAGCTGCATCTATATTTTTATCTTGTATCAAAGCATCAACAAATAATATTCCCGATCTTGCTCTAGTATGTGTTCCTGCATGATAAACTAAATTATGCTTCGTTCTTAAAGTTTTAAATATTAAATTATTTTCTTTAGACGATAAAAAGTCGTTTAATTGAGATAATCTAAAGTAATTATTCTCTGTAACTTCAACTTGATATACCATAACAAGTTCAGTTTGATTAAATTTAGTTGGTATTTCAATATTTTTTTCATCTACAATTGGTAATAAAGTCATATAGTTTTTTTCAACGTCTATTTTTTTCTTACTTAAAGGATAATATTTATCAAATAACTTATCCAAAGACTCTTTTTCTATATTTCCATAGACATATATAAATGGTTTATTATTAAAAATATTTTCTAAATATAACTCGTATAATCTTTCATTATTTAATTTTTCTAACGCTTCTTTATAGTGTTCACTCGTTAATCCTGTTAATTCTTCTTTATCAACTATATCCCATAATTTTTTATTATTAGATGAATCTATGTTTTCATCAGACATTTTATCAGCTCTAATTAAGTAATTCTTTTCATAATCAAATTGAGATTGATCAAATTTTTTATCTTTAATAAAAGGTTTCATCAAAGAATCTATTGCAAAAGAAAATGCTTCTTCAATACTATAATCTTTAATTAAATTTTCTCTTGGTATTTCAAAATCATATTTCAAAAAATATGTTGAACCAATAGATTTTGAAGTTAATCTATTACTAATTACTCCATTTTTAATTCTAGCTTTATTATATTCAACATTATCTGGATACTTTCCACTTGTTTGAGTTATTATATCATTTAGTATCTTAACATAAGATCCTTCACCTTTAACATGATTAACCGGAAAAAAGAACTGAAAAACAACTGTATCTATTTTATCAGTCTTTATCAATGTATAATCGTTTTTAAAATTCAAATACTTCATAACTTACCTCACTTGAGACTATTATACATTATTTGATATATTTTTTCACATTATTTATGGCATTTTTCTCTATTCTTGATATCTGTGCCTGACTAACACCTAATTCAGAAGCTAATTCCATTTGAGTTTTGCCAACTATATACCTACTTATAAGAATATTTTTTTCACGAGTTTTAATATATTTTAATGCACGATTTAAAGATATAATTAAATCTTTATCAATATTGTCATATTTTTCATCCTTTAATTGATCAAGCAAATATATGGTATCTCCTCCATCATTATAAATAGGATCATATATACTCATTGGTTCCCTTAAAGAATCATATGCTTCCTTAAGTTCATATTCTGTTATACCAAGTTCCATTAAAATATCTTCATTCTTAGGCTCTACACCATGGATACTTTGATATAAATCCCTATATTTCATGATTTTATAAGCAAGATCTCTTATACTTCTAGTAACTCTTATAGTGTTTGAATCCCTTATATATCGTTTAACTTCACCTAAAATTAGAGGAACGGCATATGTCGAAAAAAGACAATTAAATGATGAATCAAAATTTTCAATTGCCTTCATAAGACCAACACATCCAATTTGAAATAAATCATTCATATCATTTTTACCATTGTTATATTTTTTTATTATTGAAAGAACCAATCTTAAATTGCCGGTTGCAATTTTTTCTTTAGCTTGGGTATCTCCTTCTTTAAATTTTTTAAATAATTCATCCATCTCTTCTTTGCTTAATACTTTTAAATCATTCGTGTTTATACCGTTTATTTCTACAATCTTTTTTATATTTCTCACCTCACATTTATAATGAGGATAATTTGCTTATTTTATTCAAAATAAAAACTTAACTAAATAAATAGCTAAGTTTTTAATATAAAGTGAAAACTATTTCTTTTTTATGTTTAAATTCTTATCAACCACTAACGTTATCTTTTTAGTATCTAATACTTCATTTGAACCATCTTTTTGATATTTAAAAGTTACAACAACACTTCCTTTATTTATTCCAATAAATTCATAATGTTGAACTCCTTTACCATTATCTTTTTCTATATATTCTGAATCTCTAACTTCAATAATATTATCTTTAGAAAAAGTATATGTCCACATCAAACTATTAGCATAATCGGCATCTAACTCTAATTCATAGAAACTCTTATTTACAGTTTTTTTACCAACTTTCAAAAAGAAAAGAAGACAAACTATTACTAATAAAATAACTATAACAAGTGTAAGTATCCTCTTTTTATTCATAGACATCTCCTATAATAAATTTATTCTTCTCTTTATTTCATCAACTCCTAAGATACGCATAATATCATATAAATCAGGAGTACGAGATTTAGTAGTCAAAGAAACTCTTATAACTGTTGAAATATCAGCAACATTTCCTTTATACATTTCTGGATTCTTCTTATAATCTTTCATATTTGAAGCATAACCTAATTCATCAGTTAACCCTTTGATTTTATTAAACCAAGTATCTTTATCATCTAAAGCATCATAATATTTATCTATGTAAGTGTTAACAATATTTTTTATTTCATCTATTTCTGTAACACGTCCCCATTCATAATTTTCAGCTTTAAATAATTCAGGGAACATATAATAAATATTTGGTTTAATATCACTTAAACATGCATAATCTTTTCTAGGTTTTTCTATTTCTCTTTCAATATTTAAAATACTAATTGTATAATCTTTATTTTCACTCAAAAGTTTATTGAAATCAACATCATATTCTTCTGTATATTTTAAGAGTCTTTCAAATAAGTCAGTTGCACTCATCTTTGAAATTATATTTTTAGATATGTTATCAAGTTTTTCTAAATCATATAAAGCTCCACTTGTTCCAACTTTCTTTGGATCAAAATCAAACTCTAAAAATGATGCATCTGGATGATTATCTCTCCACTCTTCATAATTACTATTTAATATAGTCATTAAAGATTCAATTATAGCTGAAGCTGGATATCCTTTTTCACTATAGTAACTCATTAAAGCTTCTGGATCTTTTCTTTTGCTTATTTTTCTTTTTATATTTCCATCTTGTTTTAAAAGTAAAGCATTATGAATATAACTTGGTTTTTCAAAGCCAAAAGCATCAAACATTTCAATATGTAAAGGTACACTTGGAAGCCATTCTTGTCCTCTTACAACTGTTGTTGTATGCATTAAATGATCATCAACTACGTGTGCAAAATGATATGTTGGAAGCATATCTCCTGACTTCATAATTACCATATCATTATTGTTTTCTGGAAACTCAATAATTCCTGTAACAGGATCATTAAATTCGATTTTTCTATTTGGATTTCCTTCACTTCTAAAACGAATAACATAAGATTCGCCATTTTTTATTCTTTCAGCTCTTTCTTCATTCGTTAAATCTCTACATTTAGCCCATGCTCCATAATAACCTGGTTGAGCTTTCTTTGCTTCTTGCTTTTTTCTCATTATATCAAGTTCTTCAGCAGAACAAAAACAAGGATATGCCCTTCCAATTTCAATTAAATGTTTAATAAATGCATGATATATTTCTTTTCTTTCACTTTGAACATAAGGTCCATAATTTCCATGAATTTCACCTTTATATTCATATTCATCCGGATTAAGTCCAATATAATCTAGACATTCCATTATTTTATCAACAGCATCAGTAACTTCTCTTTTAGTATCAGTATCTTCATTTCTTAAATAAAATACTCCTCCACTATTTTTAGCTAAAAAATAATCTGTTAAAGCTTGAAACAAATTACCAATATGTACAAATCCCGTTGGACTTGGAGCAAATCTTGTAACTAAAGCTCCTTCTTTTAAGTTTCTTTCAGGATACATTTTGTCATAATCTTCAATAGTTTTATCTATATTTGGAAATATTAAATCTGCAAGTTCTTTATTACTCATAAATTCCACCTCTTCATAGAAAAGTATACCGAAATAATGTAAAAAATGCAATTATAAAAGGAGTGAAACGTTCACTCCAAACTATTTTAACTTATATATAATGTAGCTAACATATAATCCATTCTTTTAAGGACACCATCACTTATGCTTTCATCTATATTTTTAGTTACCTTTAAATATATTTTATCACCATGTAAATAACTATAATTTGAGTTATCAGATATATTCTCTCGATTAAACGTCTCTTCATCAATCATTTCAAACTTCAAATAAATATTTTCATCATTTAAGTTCTTTAAATAATACGTATTATTACTTAATTTCATCATTTCAAAATTATTAACATCAATATCTATTTTAAAAATATCATAGGCGACATAAGTTTTTAAAACTATTTCTTCTTCAACACCATTTACAATAATTTTATCTTTTTTTAGATTTTCTTCTACTACAATCTTAGTTGTTGTCGTTGTTGAAGTTACTTTCACATTTTTAGAACTTTTAACATTAAACATCAAAAGACCAACGCTTAAACAAATGACACTTATTATAATCATTAAAATATATTTAAAATCTTTATTCATATAATCCCATCTTATTCTTTATTATATTTATTTTTATAGATATCAATAAAAGTATCATCATCAAAATAATTAATACCCATTGATTTTTTTACTCTTGTTAACACTTCATCAGCATCATTCTTTGCTTTTTCTGTACCATTTTTTAGTATTTCGATTACTTCTTCAATATGATTTTCAAAGTAAGCACGTCTTTCTCTTATAGGAGCAAATTCACGATTTAAAACATTTATTAAGAATTTTTTAATCTTAACATCTCCTAAACCACCACGTCTATAATGATCCTTCATTTCATCCAAGTTTTTATATTCAGAAGCATTTTCCAAAAAATCCTCATCCCTAGCAAAAGCATCTAAATAAGTAAATACCATATTTCCTTCAACTTTTCCTGGATCACTTATATTTATATGATTTGGATCAGTATACATCTTCATTACTTTTTCTTTAATAACTTCAGATTTATCAGAAATATAAATCGCATTTCCTAAACTTTTACTCATCTTTGCTTTACCATCTATACCTGGAAGTCTATTACAAGTTTCATTTTCTGGTAAAACAGCACTTGGTTCATATAAAGTTTTTCCATAAATAGAATTAAAACTTCTTACAATTTCTCTAGTTTGTTCAATCATTGGAAGTTGATCTTCACCAACAGGTATAATCGTTGCATCAAAACCAGTTATATCAGCAGCTTGACTTATTGGATAAGTTAAGAATCCTGTTGGAATGCTTTCAAATTTACGCATTTTAATTTCACTTTTAACAGTTGGGTTTCTCTCTAACCTAGTTAAACTTACCAAATTCATATAATAAAATGTTAGTTCACATAATGCTGGAATTCCTGATTGAATAAATATTGTTACTTTATTTGGATCAATTCCACAAGATAAATAATCAATCGCAACTTCAAGTACATTTTCTCTAATCTTAGCAGGATTATCGTAATTATCAGTTAAAGCTTGAGCATCAGCTATCTCAATATAGAACTTATCGTAATCCCCTTCATTCATAAGTTCAACTCTTCTTTTTAAAGACCCAACATAATGACCAATATGAAGTCTACCAGTAGGTCTATCTCCAGTTAATATAATTTTATCCATATTTAACACCTTCAAATCTATAAAAATTGTATCAAATTTCTAATAAAAAGTCTTTATTTAATTAAAATTTTTCACTATATTCTTTGCATTTGTTTTATAAAAGCGGAAAATTACAGCATCTTATTTTAACATTATTAGGTAATTTACAAGTTTTATATAATTTATATAACAACTTTGATTTTAAATATATCACTTTTTTATTTGAATTTAATCATCTTAGTTGATTTTGTAACAAATTCATACGTTGTTGCTCCTTTAGAGTTGTTCCTACATCATTTAAATCAAGTTCTTCATAGTTATTTTCATATACTGGGATCATATTATTAAAATTAATAACACCAAATTTTCCACCATCTATTTTCAATAAATCTAAAGTGTTTTTTAAGCGAGAATGTTTTTCTTTAGGACTTGATAATGGTGCAAATATTTCATATTTTCAATCTCAAATAACACTCCAATAAAAGGTCTTAACTCTTTATTACCAGCATTATAATCAACTTTATTATCAAATTTTCTTAAGTAATCACAATAACGATAATCAACTTTTACAATTTTTAAATTTTTGTACATTTATTCCTCCATATAAATAGTGGATTAGAACTACTTCTAATCCACTTTTTTCGTTGCCACTTATAGAGCTGGCTTCACTCACTTTTTTTGTTACATACGTAACATTAATATTATATGCATTTTTGCATAACATAATCACTTATGTAGAAAGAATATATCACAGTTTCTCTTAATTGTCCAGATTATTACTCACTTAATTTTATAAGTTCATTATAATGCTTATCAAAAGATTCTAAGAATTCAGTTATCTCACTTGGCATTGTATATGGTGAAAGACTTATTCTAATTGTTGTTTCACTTCTTTTATCATCATGAGTCATTTGATAAACAGATTCACTCTTTTTTCCTTTAGAACAAGCAGTATTACTAGAAACATAAACTTCATCTTTTTCTAATGCATGAATGAATGTTTCTGGTTTTATGTCCATTAAACTAATATTTAAAATATGTGGAATACAATATTTACTTGAATTAATAACAATTCTTGGATAATTTCCCATATGTTCAACAATCTTATCATAATATTTTTTTACTGTTTCTTCTTTTTTATTTATATCTTTTAAAGCAAGTCTTAATGCTTTAGCAAACGACACAATTAAAGGAAGCGGAGGTGTACCCGGAACTAAGGAATCATCATGTCCATATAAAAGTGGAGTTAAAACAAGACCTCTAGTTTTATATAAAAGTCCAATACCTTTTGGTCCATATATCTTATGACTACTAATAGTAGCTAAATCAACATCATTAATATTAATATTAACTTTACCTATCGCTTGAGTCATATCACTATGGAGAATACAATTCTCATTATTTTTTCTTATAACTTGTCTAACAGTTTTTAATGGTTGTCTTGCTCCAACTTCGGAATTAACTGCACAAATACTTACTAAAATAGTGTCTTTAGTAACTTTATTTTTTAAATCATCAAAATCTATTACACCTTCATTAGTAACATTAACATAATCAATTATAAATCCAAGTTTTTCTAAATGTTTACATATTCCATAAATACTTGGATGTTCCATTGTTGAAACAAGTATTCTATTTCCATATCTTTTATAAGTTAAAGCCGCTCCAATAATAGCTAAATTATTTGATTCAGTTGCTCCACTAGTATAAAAAAACTCATCTTCTTTAATATTTAAAAGTTCACTTACTTGCTTATTTGCACTTTCTAAAAGTTCATGAGCTTTAACTCCTAAACTATGTAAACTATTTGGATTTCCAAAATATTCTTCTGTAACTTTATTGTAACTATCAAGTACTTCTGGAAGCACTGGAGTTGTTGCTGAATAATCTAAATAAACCATTTCCTACTTCACCATATCTCTTTCTTTTTTATAAGCATCTAATAAACGTTTATGAATTCCTGGCTCAACCACATTTATAGAATTAATCGCATATTCTAAACTTTCTTTAAAATTACCTTTATTAAATTCTCTTTCAGCTTTTGTTAAACCATTATTGATATTTGAATTTATTGCACGATATCTATTTCCATAAACAATTGCATTTTCTGCCATAGATGCCGTTTTAACAATCTCTAAAGAAGTATTATACACCTTTAAAACTAAATCTCTAGCTGTATCTACTCTTGTATTTAAAGTTTTTATTGAAATTGGTTGGTTTTCTAGTTCTAAAACCATATCTCGAACAGCTTCATTAGCCTCCTCAAGTTCCACATAATAATTTTTTGGAACAACTGGAAGCTTAAATGAATTAATGTGACTTTTAGTTTGTTTTAATATAACTTTTATTTCATCAAGTTGCTCATGAGCACGTATTTCATCTTCTTTTAAAGATCCTAAACTTCTTAAAGTATAGTCAAGCTTATCTTCAGCTTTTAAAAGTTTAGCATTAATATTTTCCATTTCTTTTGTAAGTCTTGAATAAGCTGTATTCTTTTCTCTAAACTTATTAACAAGATTATCATACATTGTTTCACATTCTATTATTTCTGATTTTATTTCACTTATAATATGAACATCATCATCAGTTAAATCATAACTATATTTAATATCATCAATTTTACTAGAAAGGTTATTAACAATTTTCTTTAATTTTTTACACTTAATTAATACACTTCTAATATAATCATCAAACATCTTTTTAGCAACACGTTCTTTATCAAAATCAGAATAAAGTCTATCAAAATAATCCATTATAGTTTTAAGTTCAAATATAGAATCTTCTAGATTTAAAACATTTAATCTATCAAAAATATCAGCAATTTTCTTTTCTGATTCATTTATATTATATTCTATCTTTAAATAATCAAGATTATATCCTTCACTTTTCATCTTTTCATTGATTTTACTAACTTCTTCTATTTTTTTAGGAATCAGATTTTTACCTAAAAGAATAATCGATGGAGCCTCTTCAATAACAATTTTTAAGTTACCAATTGTGTCATCTAAAGCTTTAACAATTTTACCAACTTCTGAATAAACATTATTTTCCATAGCAAGTTCAAAAGCTGAAAAAAGTTTGTCAACATTTTCAAATTGAAGTTCTAAAGGAACTTGTATTAAGGAATAATCATCTTTATTATTACCATTATTATAATGTAAAAATATATTACGATACTCACTTTTTAATTTAGTAACAATTTCCCTATTTTTCTTTTCTGATAAAGTTATCTCTTGAATATCATCTAAAAGTTTACTTGCTTTACTTTTAGCAATATAAATATCAAACTCAACATTAGTTAAATATTCATTAGCTTCTTTATATTTCTTTTTATTAACTTTTTCTTCCGCTTGTAAAAGTTCATCACTTATCTTTATAACATCTTTATCTTTTAGTTCTTTAAAAACACTTTTCCAATAATTAAACTTAACTTCAAGATCTTTATTATTTATTAAAGACTCAACTTTATTAAGTTCACTTAAAATAGAACCACTTATAATTAAGTTTTTACTTCTTTCCAAGTTATCAAGAGTATTATTGAATTGATTTTTTATATTTCTAATAATTATAATAATTACACTTATAACTACGCCTAAAGTAATAATCGCATAACCAATTGTTAGTAACGTATTAAAATCACCAGACATACACTCATACTCCTATTCTTACTTAATTATAACATAAAGAAATAATATATTCTATAATTTTAGAATAAAAAGGATTTATATAATTTAAAAAAACTCTCAGGTATTGCTAGTAATTTTTAATTGAATTATTTATTATATTCCAAAACAATTCATAATCATTTTCATAAGAATCACAGTTGTTCTGCAAGCATTCTTTATCAGATACCCTATAACTATAATTTGAAGCTTTATTTGAAACATTAAACGTTTCATATTCAATATTATACTCATACATTATGCCATCTTTTAAATTATATAAAACAACCTCTCTTGTATCTTTATCATAAAATAAATTATATGATATTTGATTATATTTTACGTCCATCGCACAATTGTTGTTTTTACAAATCTTTTCAAACATATTGTTTTGATAATCAAAGTGAGAAGTAGTTACATCTAATTCTATTTCATCAGTAGATTTTTTATCTTTAAATAAAAATAATTTTGAATTAGAATATTCTTGTTTAAAATTGATTTTCAAAACGTAATCTTTTTTATCTTCAGAGACTTTAAGATACATATTATTTAAAATATAAGTTATTCTCTTAAAATCAAAATATTCAGAATAGCCATAGTAATCTACTATAGTAAAGTTATTATTATAATTACTATTTATAATTATCTTCTCTTTGTTTTTATCTAAATAATAAATTTTAATTTTGTCAATATTCAAATCATTATTAACAAAGTTAATATTAAGATATGCTTTTTCTCTAGTTTTTATAAAATAACTATCAGCAAGTTCAATAGAATCAGATTTTAAACTAACTTTATAAATTTTTATTGAATTATAAGTAGTTAAAAAATAATAGAAAAAAAATAATAAAGATATAATTATCAAGAAAAGTATTACAATTGCTAAATTTTTTCTTAATTTATGTTTTTCATGTAATAATTCAGCTGGATATTTTTTTATTTTTTCATCGTTTTCATTATTCTTCAGACTTCCATAAACAAGCTCATCTATTGAAATATTAAAATAGTTGCTAATCATTAATAGCATATCAACGCTTGGAATTGTTTTTCCATTTTCCCATTTGGTTACTGCAGTTCTATCAACAAAAAGTGCTTCAGCCAATTTATACTGGCTTAAACCTTTCTGTTCTCTTAATTTTTTGATTAAATTACCTATTATCTTTGCATCCATATAGTCACCACCTAAAAAATAAATTTATTATATTATAATATTATTATACATGATTTACTGCAATATTTATTATAAAAAACGGTTAATGTTACTTAACCGTTTTCATATTGCAATAAATAAGATTAAACGCTGCCTGCAGTAGATTTGCTTGTCAGAACATATTTCGCATTAGCAACTGAATCCGCTTTTGTATTAACACTAGTAATTAAATAATCTTTGTTTTTTGTTTGCTTTGAAAAATATGCATAGCTAACATTATTTCCACTAATACTTATCGATTTTACATCTTTATTATCAAAACCTAAACCTAAGAAATTTTTTTGAGACAATGTAATTCTAAGTGTTGAATTGCCACTACTTTGAGCAGTATATTTTGCATATGGATAACTAGCCTCTAGTTTTGCATATGATGATCTATTCCATTGACCATAAGTCAAAGAAAAGTTACCAGTTGCTGTTGCAGCTGCATAAACACAGCCAATTGCTAGAGTCAAAGCCAATACTATTGCAAAAACACCTTTCTTTTTCATACTATCCTCCTTCCCACTATCCAAAACATTGCTATTATAATCGACATAATTAAGATAGCTAAGTTTGTAAGCATCATTGAACAATCAAAAAACTTAAAAAAATAATTTAAAGTTAATTGAAACAACAAATTTATCAATACTAACCATAGCATAAATACAAATATTTTTATAACTGTCATAGTATTAATCAAATAATTGTTATATCCTAACATATATAAAATTCTACAAAACTCTTTTTCATCAATTAAAATATTGATGATACTAATAACAAAAACTAATAAACATATAAAACATATAATAAACAAAACATAAATGAAATATTGATAATAATTTTCAAAATTCAACTCATTTTTCTTTACTATATAGAAATCATAATCAATCCCATTTTTAATCAACAAATCGCAAAAATCATTATAATCTATCCATTTTTTTAATGTAATGATATATTTATTATCAAACTTATATTTTGCAAATTCTAATTTATTAATTCGTTTTACATTTTTAGGAAAATATTTACTAGATTCATCTTCAACAATAATCTCATTTTCATTAAAAATACATTTCTGATAAACATCAATATTACTATAATTTTTTATAAGATTTATTTTATTTTTTGTATTAAGTTCTAACAAGAAGTACGAATTTTTATAATTATCATTTAGAATCTTACCGCTGTATTTATAAAAAATAAATGAAACATCAATAACTATAAGAAGAGAAAGTATTATAAAGAAATAATTTCTAGTAGATTTTTTATTAAAAATTTCTTTAAAAAATATTAAATATTTCATAAAAGAATTTCCTCTACACTTTTATTTAATTTAAAACGCAATACTCTTTTATTTACCAAAAGAATTATAATAATTTCTAAAATAAATGAAAGAATAATTGGAACGATAGAAAAAGGTATAAAAGTTCCATCATAAATATATTCCGCAAGCAAAACATTTTTTATATAAAAGAATAAAATTAAGTATAAAAAAATTGAAATAACAAATGAAATAAAAAATAATATAACGTTTTCTAAAATATTTATATTTTCAATTTTTCTATTTTCAAATCCAATAGACTTTAAAATTGCATTACACTTTGATCTATATTTTATTTTTTTTGACAAAAATGATTCTAAAACTATCATAAATAAAAGAGAGATTATTATTGAAGCAAATATAGGAAAATAAGTAAGAATTTTGATATATCCTTCATTAAGTTCTGATACAACATAATAAGAAATATTTACTTTTTCTAGGCTTTTTAAAACTTTTTCTACATTTTCATATTTATCAACTAATAGCATAGAACCACTTTCATTACTATTTGAAATAGATTGATTTAAGTCACTTTCATCTTGAATAATTTTTTCAAAATCATCTTTTAATATATAACAAGAATTCAAAGCATTCATCGTTTTTTTAGTATCAAAAGTACCAACTATATCATATGTCGCTATTTTTTCATCATTTTCATATATACTAAAACTCTTATTTAATATCGATTTACCACTCATGATTCTACTTTTATTAAAAATAGTTTTTCCGTTTCTTACCTCTATTTCATATGGAAAGAAAATATCTGAACATATAGCTTCATTAGCATTTTTTATCATCTTACCTCTTTTTATTTTTAAATCTTCTTTAGATATCAAAGCATTAATTAAAATTTCACCTTTTAAATCTGAATCGAAGTCTTTAGAAGAAAAAGTTAGAGGATTTCTATACTTTGCATCTTCTACAGCAAGTACATGATTTATTTTTTTCAAATTATTAATATCATTAGAATCAGCAATGATAGTTCTAAACCCACTATATTTATAAAAATATGATTGTTTTAACAAAGTAAAAGTATATCCAACACTTATTGATAATAAAATAGCTAAATTAGTAAATAAAAAGATTAAAAATAAGATAAAATTTTTCCAATTTAATATATGTTTTCTTACATAACCGAAATACATCCTAAAGTTCTCCTTCCAAATCAATTATTTCATCAACATATTTTTCTATATCTTTAGAGTGACTGACAACAATAACACATTTTCCATTTCTAGCAATTTTTTTTAGATTATTTAAAACAAGAATTTCATTTTTTCCATCCAAATTTCCAGTTGGTTCATCTGCCAATATAATATCAGGATCATTAATTATAGCTCTAATAAGAGCAACGCGTGCTTGTTCTCCTCCAGAAAGTTCTTTTGGAAAATGTTTTAATCTATTTTCAATTCCATATGTTTTAGCCAATTCAATAATATTACTTTTATTATTTTTTCTATTTAACAATGTTGGAAGTAAAATATTATCATAAACATTTAAATAATCATCTAATAAATAATCTTGGAATACAAAACCAATTTTTTCGTTTCTTAATTTTGCTTGATCATTTAAACTTGTTTTACTTATATCCTTATTATTAATAAAAATATTTCCAGAATCATAGTTTTCTAATAACCCAATAATTTTTATTAAAGTTGACTTTCCACAACCAGAATGACCTATAATCCCATACATCTTTCCATAATAAAAATTTAAGTTTAGGTTTTTAAATACTTTAATTATATTTTTATGAACATAATAATTTTTGTTTAAGTTAACCACTTTAACTGCACTTTTCATACTTTACCTCCAACAACATATTTTTTTTACAGTTAAAACATATCATACATTTTATCTCTTTTAGTAGTGATTTATATTCACATCAAAAGACAATAAAAAAGATAACCGAAGTTATCTAAAAAATCATTAATCTACTACATATGGTTTTGTACTTGTTCCATCTCCATTAGAATTTATAAGGGTGCCGTTTGCAAGAGAAACTACAGGACGAACTCCTAAATCACTATTTGCATAAGAATCGCTTATATGACCATCACTAGTAACCATACCTATTCCTGTATAGAAATTATTTGAAAAGTCAACAAGAACAGGTGAGATTGCTGCAAATTCAATGGACATTATTAAAATTGCAAATATTATCGCACTCTTCTTTTTCATAAATTACACACACATTACACACACCATTCTTTTATTGCACACTTATTATACTTAAATTATACAATTTATCTTTTGCATAGTAAACATTCTATTTTTAGTATGTGTAAACTTTTATTTTATATCGTTTAAATATTAAATAAAAAAAAAGAGAAGCATTACACTTCTGCAATATATTCAAGTAACTTTAAGAACAAATTAATATATCTTTGATTTAATTTATATTTTCTTAATTTTCTGATTCTAATTCTCTTTTGTTTAACATCAAGATTGCTAAATAATATTTCTCCAAGCATATCCTTTGTTTTAGTTTCTATTGGTAAATCACTTAAGATAGAATCAATATCATCATTAATAAGTCTTAAAGCATCTATTTCAATATCTTTACCCTTACAATTAATTGTTATTTGTTTAAGAGTTGAAAGTGGTGGTAACTCAATTACATAATCTGAATCATCAATATATGAATTATATGTACTTATTGATTCTTCTCCACAATGAATAGAAACTTCTTCAGGTTCTTTAGTATTTCTAAAACGTATTTTATAAGAACGCATATCAGTTATTATTCCACTCTTACCAGCAACTGGTCTAATAATAACTGTAAAATTATTTGCTTGATACGTATAATCTATACTAGTTAAAAGGTAAAAACCTTGTTCATATAATGATGAAAGCCCATCATCTTCATACATCTCATAGTTGCTTGATGCTCCAGGAAATATTTGAATTTCCATATTCTTTGGTGGATTAGTATCATTTAAATCATTTCTATCTAAAATAGCTAAAGGAATAATCGTGCCCGCTTTAGCAAAAACAGGATAATCCTCTTCCTTATAGAATGTTGTATAACGTTTTCCACCAACATATCTTTTACCATTTATAAAGTCATACCAAACACCATCTGGTAAAAATAATTTTAAAACTGTACGATCCATTAAAGTATCTTTTTTACTTGTTATAGGGGCAACAAATAGATTAGATCCAAAATAATATTCATTTTTATACAATGGTTCATCATATATTTCTGGATATCTATAATATATCGGTTGAATAAGTGGTAACCCTACTCTTGAATATCTATAAGCTTCACTATAAAGATATGGAATTAAAGCATGTCTTAATCTTAAATACTCAGAAACAACTGATTGAGTTTTAATATCCCAAACCCAAGGTTCTCTTTTAAAATATTTTCCTTGATCACATGATATACGTAATATCGGAGAAAAACATCCGAATTGAACAAATCTTGTATAAAGTTCTCCATCCTCTGTTCCACCAGTATATCCACCAATATCATTTGAAATCCATGATAACCCAACATTTGCAGCTGTACTGTTAAAAGATGGAAGCATCTCTAAATTTTTCCAAGAAACTAGAGTTTCTCCTGTATAATGAATTGGATATCTATGAGAAGCAACTAAAGCATTTCTTGCTAAAACTATTCCTCTACGATTTACAAGTTGTTTAAAATCATCAAAATGATAATGAGTTAAAGTCCTTAAAGTTGTTAAATCCTTTATGTTATTATAATCTATACAAAAGAAATCAACTCCATAGTTCATAAGTGGATGAATTAGATTATCAAGATATGAACTCAATTCATCTTTATTAAATACATTAAAAGGAACTACGCCAGTACCCTCCACTCCAGCACCTTTAATATAAGCTGGAAAATAGTCTTCTTTGTCACTTATACCTTCAACTGGATTCACTTTTACAGCCAATCTAACATTTTTACTATGTAAATAATCCGTCATTCTCTTTGGCCTTTTGAAAAGTTTTTCATCAAAGGTAAATCCTGATTTCATTTTATCATTTTGTCTATGCCATTTATCAGAAAGCATAATTATTGAAAGAGGAATTTCATGTTTATTAAAATTAAACACTAACTTTTCCAAGTCTTTAGAATTATAGTCGGTATTTCTATTCCACCAAACTCCTAAAGAATATCTTGGAATTAAAGGCGGATATCCAGTTAGAGTAAAATAATCTTTTAAACATGCACCAAAATCACGTTTATACATGAAAAGATAAATATCAACACGTTTATCAGTTCTTTTACCTAAAGAACCATCTTCATTAAATATCAAACTATCTGAATCATTAATAGATACAAAACCATCCGTTGAATATAAACCTTTAGTTAATTTTGCTTGTCCATCACTTCCATCTAAAGAATAAGCAGTACCTAAAAAGTTTCTAACCTCTGGATGAAGTGGATACCAATATTTATCTGTATCATTTAAATTAACTCTTAAATATTGATCAGGACTAACTTTTGATCCAAAAAAAGGCATTTCTTTTTGATATGTTAAAGTAAAATATTTAGTTTTAATTGTTAAATATTTATTATCCTCATGTTTTTCAAACTTAATTGGATTAAACTTTCTATTAATAACAAGTTCAGTTGGACGATCTTCAAAAGTACCAGTTTCTGAATATTCAAGACGAACAAGAATTTCAGAAAGCACAGTAATACGGTACTTATTTCCTTGTACTACACTTGATATATTTGGAAGTATATTATAATCCATTTTAAAATGTTCTTTTAGTTCACTCACTCAGCATCATCCTATCCATACCCTATTCTATAATCAATTTTAACATAATTGATACTTAAAAAAAAGTAGTATTTAATTGACTTTTGCATATATTTAGTGTATATTACTAATGCGTAGTGATTGGCAGTCATTTAACAAAGTTTAGTAATGTGTTTAAGAATAATAATCTAGTAACTTAAACTGCCTAAGGGAAAGAAAGTTAAACTCCCTACTAAATAAGTTAAATAGTCCTTTACTATAGTAAATATAAGAAAGGAGAAAAATTATGGCAAGATATACTGGTCCAGCATACAAAAAATCTAGAAGATATGGTTTTTCTACATTAGAAAATGGAAAAGATTTATCTAAAAGACCTTATGCTCCAGGACAACATGGTGCAGGAAGAAGAAAAAAGATTAGTGAATATGGTATCCAATTACAAGAAAAACAAAAAATCAGATTTATGTATGGTTTAAATGAAAAACAATTTAGAAGATTATTTGATAGAGCTTCTAAATTAAAAGGTGTTCATGGTGAAAACTTCTTAAAATTACTAGAATCTAGATTAGATAACCTAGTATATAGAATGGGTCTTTCAACTACTAGACGTGGTGCAAGACAACTTGTAAATCATGGACATATCCTAGTTAATGGTTCAAAAGTTGATATTCCTTCATATTCATGTAAACCTGGTGATGTTATAAGTGTTAAAGAAAATTCACTTGAACATCCAGCAATCAAAGCTTCTTTAGAAGCTGGTGTAAAAACACCTGCATATGTTGAATTTGATAATAAAAAACTTACAGGAACTTATCTTAGATATCCTGAAAGAACTGAATTATCAGCTGATATCAATGAATCATTAGTAGTTGAATTCTATAACAGATAGAAAAGATAAAAACTTGGTTAAAAAACCAAGTTTTTATTTTGCTCTCTTAAACGAATTTCTTTAGTAATCATGTTTATTACCTTTTTTGTAGCTCCTTTAGCAGTTTTTTTACTATTTGAGTAATTATAAGTTAAATATTTTTTCAAACTAGCAAGTTCTTCAACTGTCAAAGATTTAAAATAAGCATAATATTCGTTTCTTTTTAATGATTCTAAAAACATCTTATAAATATCTGAATTATATATTTTATTTAAATCATTGTTAACTAAATAACTAACATACGATCTTACAGAATTAATTCTAACAACTGCACTTACTCCTCCAAGTTCTGAATATGACTTATCTAAAAATATTTCAAATTCCTCTGGAGTTAATATCGAAAGTAACTTAGCAAGAGATTCATCATTAAAAGATCTTAAACCATTTTCTTTAATCGCACTTATCACTTGTTTTATCTTTTCTTCACTTACCACGATTATTACCTCCTATCCAATATATTTTATATATTCTTTTAAACTTTGATCAATTCGTTTTTCATACATAGGGAAACTAGACATTACTACTTTTATGAAAGCATTAAAATGTTTTTTATTAAAAACATCATATATTCTTCTATAGACTTCATCTACAGCAACTATTCTAGCTTTTAAACCATCAGTTGATGCAAATTCTTTTGTTTTTCTAACTAAAGAATTATATTGTTCAACTATTCTTTTTAAGTCAATATCTCTTTTATATACTGACATTAATTTTTCTTTATTATAAGTACTAGCTGAAAAAACAACAGTTGTAAGAAGTTGAGTTGCATCAAGACTCCTATATTCTTTTAGATTGCTTATAATATATAAATTCATAAAATAAAAACCTAATACTAAAAAATTATTAAATTGATAAGGATCACTTATATATTTTTCTTTTTTATCAATTCTTTCTTTATCTAGAGTCGTAATAACTGAGTAGACCCAATTAAGATTATCTTGATACAAAATATTAACTAAATCATCATACTTCATAATTACCCTCTATTCTATTATTATTATAGCATTATTTATACATGAAAAAAAGAGTTATTCACTCTTTTCTATTGAAACAAGCACATCATGGCCATTGATATCAACAACTTCTCCACTTTCTTTTTCTTCGTAAACTACTGCTAGTGTTTCTTCTTTAACATAATCTTTAAACATTATTAAAGCATCGTTTACTTCATTATCACCATGGAAATAAAGTTTAATTCTATCTTCGATATTCAAGCCACTTGTTTTTCTCATATTTTGAACTTTAGATACAAATTCACGAGCAAGACCTTCAAGTAAAAGATCACGAGTAAGTTCAGTATTTAGAATAATAAACTTATTATTTTCCATACCAACATTGAATCCTTCTTTGGCATCGATTCTAACATCAACCATTTCAGGTGTTATATCAAGTCTTTCACCATCAAAGTCTACTGTAATAGTTTCTTCTTTCAATAAAGATTCTTCATCATCTAAACTTAAATTGTTTAAAGTTTCACTATAAAGTCCCATTTTAGATCCAAACATAGCTCCACATACTTTAAAGTTTGGTTTAATTGTGAAATTCATATATTTTGATAAATCATCAACAAAGGTTACTTTTTTAACATTTAATTCTTCATTGATTAAAGTTACTAAGTTTCCTAAAATACTTTCATATTTTCCATCAATTAAAGCTTCACTTAATGGTTGACGTACTTTTATCTTAGTTTCTTCACGAACATATCTTCCTGTAGAAATTAAATCTCTTACTAAATCCATTTTAACTTCGATTTCTTCGTTGATCAAACTTTTATCATATTTAGGGAAATCGCTTAAATGAACAGATTTTTCGCCAGTTAAATTCTTATATATTTCTTCAGTTGTATAAGGTATAACTGGAGCACATAATCTACATAAACCAGTTAAAACTTCATAAGTAGTTATATAAACTGATTTTTTAGAGTTGTCTAACTCACTACTCCAGAATCTATTTCTATTTCTTCTTATATACCAATTTGATAAATCTTCCGAAACAAATGAAGTTATTTGTTTAACTACTTGATTTAAATCATATGCTTCATAAGCATCAGTAACATTCTTAACAAGTTTATTATATTTAGACAAAAGCCATTTATCTATTTCTTCACGATTTTCATAAGAAACATAACACTTCTCTGTATCTATTCCATCAATATTAGCATATGTTTGGAAGAACGTATAAGTATTTTTAAATGGATTAAAGAATTTTGAATGAACTTCTCTACAACCTTTTGAATCATATTTTAAAGGTGTCCATACAGGAGACACTGAAAGCATATACCATCTAACTATATCTGCGCCATATTCATCTAATTCTTTTATAGGATCAACTATATTACCCGTTGATTTACTCATCTTTTTACCAAATCCATCTAAAACCATATCGTTTACAACAACATTTTTAAAACTAGATTTACCAGATATTATTGTTGAAATTACAAGTAAAACATAGAACCATCCACGAGTTTGATCAAGTCCTTCAGCTATAAAATCAGCTGGAAATTGACTTTCAAATAATTCTTTATTTTCAAATGGATAATGATATTGAGCATATGGCATAGCACCGGAATCAAACCAAACATCTAACACATCTTTTACTCTATCCATAGATTTTCCACATTTATCACATTTAATATGAAGTTCATCAACATAAGGGCGATGTAATTCCATCTTTTTAACATCAACATCTTCAATTACTAGATTTTGTAATTCATCAATTGATCCTACAACACATTTATTACCACATTCACAAGTCCAAACTGGTAAAGGACATCCCCAATATCTATTTCTAGAAATTCCCCAGTCAATCATATTATCAAGCCAGTTAGCAAAACGTTTATTTCCAACATAGTCAGGATACCAATTTATCTTCTTATTTTCTTCAATAATCTTATCTTTATAAGCAGTCGTTTTAATATACCAAGCTGGTTTTGGATAACTTATAAGTGGTGAATGGCATCTCCAACAATGAGGATAATCATGAGTTATTTTTATTTTTTTAAATAATTTATCATTTTCCTTTAACCACTTAATGATTTCTATTTCAAGATCTGGATCAGTTACTAAAGTTCCTTTCCATGGTCCTTCAGTATAACATCCATCTAATCCAACTGGATTTACAAAACCAATGCCATTTTCGCGACATACACGATTATCATCTTCACCATAAGCAGGTGCAATATGAACTATTCCTGTACCATCTTCAGCAGTTACATAACCATCTGCTATTACTTCATGACATTTTCCTTCAACATGAACAAAAGGCATCAATTGTTCATATTTTATTCCTACTAAATCAGATCCTTTAAAAGTTTCAAGAACTTCATAATCTTCACCTAAAACTTTTGAAGCTAAAGCCTCAGCTAGAATAAATTTATATCCTTGAGATAAAACCTTTATATAAGTTAATTCTGGATTAACACATATAGCAACGTTTGCCATCAATGTCCAAGGAGTTGTAGTCCAAGCAAGAAAATATTCATCTGCATCAACTCTTTTTAAAGGAACGATTACAGTATTAACACTTGTCTCTTCATAACCTTGGGAAACCTCATTTTGAGAAAGTTCTGTTCCACATCTAGGACAATACCATAAAACTTTATTTCCATGGTATAAAAGTCCTTTCTTATCCATCTCCTTTATAATCCACCATTCAGATTCAATATATTCATTTGAACAAGTTACATAAGGATGTTCACAATCAATAAATTGACCCATTTTATCCGTAACCGCATTTATATCGTCAATATTTAAAGCAGTTGCTTTATTACATTCACGGCAGAAATTTTCTACACCAAAGGCTTCTATATCAGCTTTTGTTTTAAATCCAAGTTTCTTTTCAACATTAACCTCAATTGGAAGTCCATGAGTATCAAGTCCAATTTTTCTTAAAACTCTTTCACCTTTCATCGTATGATATTTACAAAATGAATCTTTAATCGTTTTAGCAAGAACATGATGAATTCCGGGTTTTGCATTTGCATATATTGGTCCATCATAAAATACCCAATTTTTTCCATTTTTTCTATTTTCAATTGTCTCATTTAAAATATCTTCTTTTTTCCAATTTTCTAAGATACTTTTTTCAACTTCACTTGCTTTTCTTTTATCAAGTTCTTTAAAATTTTTCATAAACATTTCCTTTCCAATAAAAAAACATCCATAACATAGGAACGAACATATCCGTGGTACCATCCTATTTTATGAATGTAATCATACTCTCTTAACTTTAACGCAGTTAACGTACTTAGCTTATCCCTAAGTCGCATTAGAAGTGATTCTTAAATAACTATTTTTAACTGTTTGCACCACCCACAGCTTCTCTACAAAAAATCATTATTTAACGTCTTCATCAATTGCTTTACAAACTAAATTATAAATTTTATTTTCTTGTTTGTCAATTCTAAATATCTTTATTATAGAAGGTTTTATCATTTTCTCCTTCTTCAAAGAAACTATCATCTACAGGTTTCTTTTTATTTTTACTAGGTAAATTAACAAATATCATAAGTAAAATTATTAAAACAACACAAGTAGTTAAAATAATATACATATTATCAATAAAGAAATATTGAGTTTTTGTTGAAGAATCTATTGATTTCATCGTATAAACCATTAAATCATCTTCTTTATTTAAAGATAATATATTACCTTTATTTCTAAATTTAGAGTTGATATTAACACCATCTATATTATAGAAGAATAAATCTGAATATTTTGTATTATTCACTTTAAGTTCAAGTATTAAATACTCTTTTGAATAAGCATCAGCATCAGCTTCTACACTTAAATTGATAATCGTATATCTTCCCTTTTTAGAAATTTCTTTTTTTGTTATTTGATAACCATTTAAAGCCTCTATATTAGTAAGTTCAATTGAACCTGTTTTAAAAGCAATAGTTTCATTGATAGATTCAATCATATCACCTTCAAAACTTACCATTAAATACGATAAATTATCTTTTATTTCTGTATCCATTTCATATGTTGGTTCAAAGTTAGTGGATGCAGCAAATACTACAATTGGAGAAAACAATAACATTATTACTAAATAATACAGCTTTTTCATTTTAGAAGTTCTCCTAAAGTTCTAATCATTTGACATGTATAACCAAGTTCATTATCATACCAAGCAACTACTTTTACAAGTTCTTCTCCATCACATTCAAGAACATCAGTTAAAAGTCCATCAACAAGTGAACCAGCATGTGTTCCAATTACATCACTTGAAACAATTGGATCCATTGTAAATTTGATAACATCGCTTTGATTATTTTTAAACATTTCGTTTATTTCTTCTTTAGTTACAGATTTTCCTAGTTTAACTGTTAAATCAATTACTGAACCATCAATTGTTGGAACCCTAAAAGCACTTCCTTTAAGTTTCCCATTCAGATTTGGTAAAACTTTACCTATTGCACTAGCAGCCCCAGTTGATGCTGGAATAATATTTTCTAAAGCACTTCTTCCACGTCTTGAAAAAGCTCCTTTTTTATGAGCAACATCTAAAGTTGTTTGATCATTTGTTGTTGCATGAATAGTTGTCATATATCCATATTCTACTCCATAAGCTTTATCCAATAAATTTAGTACAGGAGCAAGACAATTTGTTGTACAGCTTGCTGCTGATATTACTTTTTCACTTCCATCAAGGCTTCTTGAATTAACTCCGAAGACGATTGTCTTCATATCTCCTTTAGCAGGTGCTGAAATAATAACATGTTTGGCTCCAGCAATAATATGTGAATTTGCTTTTTCTAAGTCAGTGTAATGTCCAGAGCATTCCAAAACGGCATCAATTCCAAGTTCACCCCAAGGTAAATTTGTTGCATCCATTTCTTTAAAAACACGAACATGTTTACCAGCTACTATCAATGATTCATCATCAAAAGACAAGCTACTTGCATCAAACATTCTAAAATTTGAATCATATTTCAATAAATAATATAAATCTTCCACACTTGTTAAATCATTAACAGCTACTACTTCATACTCTTGAGACTTTAAAAGTTCTCTAAAAGCAAGTCTACCAATTCTTCCAAATCCATTAATTGCAATCTTTTTCATACTTTCCTCTCCTATTCAAAACTAGATCCACCAATAAATTCTCTTAACAAATTATCCTCACTTACATATTCACTAGGAATTGGATAAAAAGTTTTTAAGTGATCTATTATTCTTCTAGCTTCATTATAATATTTACTATTTATATCAATACTATAAAGTATTGGTTCAACATACACTTTTAAAACACCAATTTCATAAGTATATGCTGTATTAATTATAGCATCAGCACTGTCAGTATATGGGAATATGTAAGCTTCTTCTCCACGTCTTACACTTTCCCATGATGCAAGTGAATCTTCTCCACTTTTTCCCCTAGTTCTAAAATCTCTTATTATCCTTCTAAGAAGTCTATTTTCAGTTGTTGAAACATAGTTATGTCTATCAACATTTAAAGGTGTTAAAGGGCTTATATAGATTTTATATATTAAATTCTGATATTCACTACTTATTAAATTTGGATTAAGTCCATGTAAACCTTCAATTACTAAACAATCATTTGCATTTAAAACTATTGGAGTTGTACTCATCTCTTTTTCTCCAGTAATAAAATTATAACTTGGCAAATAAGTTTTATTCCCACTCATCAAATCCGTTAAAACTTTATTAAATAATTTTAAATCTAAAGCATTTATTGATTCATAATCTTTATTACCATATTCATCAACTGGAGTTTCATTTCTATTTAAGAAGAAATCATCAAGAGATATTGGAATTGCGTTTACCCCTAAAGAAGAAAGATATAAACTCAACTTCTTACTAGTTGTAGTTTTTCCACTACTAGATGGTCCAGCAAGTAAAACAATTCTTTTATTTTTAGAAACTATATCTTCGGCTATTCCCTCAAGATTTCTTTCAATCATAATATCATTTTTACGAATAAAATCTTTAATTTTCCCATCAGCAATAAGTTTATTTAAATCCATTACATAATTTATATCTACTCTTTTTAACCATGAATCATATTCTCTAAAGGATTCATATATCTTATTTCTAAAATTAAATATGATTTCATCATTAGTAGGTAAAACTAATATAAACTTATTATCCTCAATAAAATATAGATCAAATAATTTTAATTCTCCAGTTGATTTAACCATATTATGCGTATAAAAATAATTATATTTGCCATTTAATTCAAATAAAGAAACTGTTATATTGCTTATATTTAAAACATTGGTCATCTTTTCTAATGCGCACTTTTCTTTATAATATTTATAAGCATCTTCTTTTTTTACAATTCTTTTAACTATTGGTATATCTTTATCAACAAGTTTCTTCATATAGTTTTTTATATCTAGAAGTTTTTCTTTATCTATTATTTCTTTACATTCAATAGTTGTATATATTCCTTTATCTAAAGAATGATGAAAAAACACTTCTCCATCAAATAAATCTTTAACAGCAACATATAATAAAAATTTTAACCCCGCTGCATATTCTTTGTTACTCATGTATATCACCTATTTTAAATTATATCATGAAATTTATTCATTATTATAAAATTCGTGTTTATTTGTCATTTTATTTAAGAATATTTTTTAATGTTTTATTTATAATATTATTAGGTGATAATATTGATAATTCCAACAATAGTAGAAAAAAATTATGAAGGGCATCAAATTTATGATATTTATTCAAGATTATTAAAGGATAGAATCATATTTATAAGTGGAGAAATTAATGATGATACAGCATCTTTAGTAATATCTGAACTTTTATATTTAGATTCAATTAATCATAATGATATATCAATCTATATCAATTCTCCAGGTGGCTCAGTTACTGCTGGTCTTGCCATATATGACACAATGAAAATTATAAAAAGTGATGTTGAAACTATCGGAGTTGGTATGAGTGCTTCAATGGGTGCTTTTTTGCTTTCTAGTGGAACTAAAGGAAAAAGAAGTATTTTAGAAAATGCTGAAGTTATGATTCACGAAATACTAGGTGGAGCTCAAGGTCAAGCAACAGAAATTCAAATTCAAGCTGATAGAATTTTACATTTAAGAGAAAAATTAAATAAACTTCTTGCAAAAAACACCAATCAAACTTTAAAAAAGATAAATAATGATACAAAAAGAGATCATTACATGGATGCAGAAGAAGCAATGAATTATGGTATAGTTGATAAAATTTTAAAATAGAATTTAAATTGTTTTATTGAAAACACTAAAAAAAAATGTTATATTTACTTTAGTGAGAAGCAAAAGTTATCTTTGAGGCTGATGCTTACCACTTTTGGTGTTTCGCATCCTTATTCAGTAGAATAAAGATGCTTTTTTTTGCTATAATAATTTTAAAATTATTATTAACAATATAAAAATGATAGTTATAAAAATAACATTTAATACATCTTGCTTAAATGATTTTTTAAACATATCATATCACTTCCTCTCGTACTTCTTAAACCAAAA
>ERZ825137.1496-NODE-1496-length-30038-cov-4.576827_pt1 | contig 30038 bp, 21 predicted proteins | sample MGYA00519873_ERZ825137 | MGnify/ENA primary metagenome ERZ825137 (study PRJEB31778, sample SAMEA3449190) | human gut metagenome | biome: human gut; feature: human-associated habitat; material: faeces | place: United Kingdom | collected 2010/2012 ...
GCGGGCGTCAACGATACGTCGTCGCTCATCTTTATTTTCCTGCAATTTGCCTTCGCTCATACTGCTGAGTACCGGAGCTGCCATCCGGTAAAGGACCCCGGCCCACAATTCACGGTCGTTTGTTTCCTTTTTCTTCTTTGCCGTTGAAATCTGAAGGGGCAATAGTAATGCAACTATCACCAATAGCCATACTTGTTTTCTTATTTTCATGGTATTCTTTTTGTTTTTTCACGGTTACAAAGGTACGAATAGAAACGCATCTATGAAAATTCCAAAGAAAGATAATTTGGCTGGAGAGATAATTCCTTTAGTAAACTCGCTGTACAACAGTCTTCCGTCTTAGGTAGTAATTTAGAACTTACCGTTGCTTATTGTCTTTAGTGTCTGTAGGAAATTCAGTGTAGATTTGGCATTACTATTGCGGAAAAATTATTTAGAGCTTACCGTTGTTTATTGTCCTTGGTGTCTGTCGGAAATTCAGTGTAGATTGGGCATTACTATTGCAGAAAATATAATTAGGCCATAGTCGGTACCTGTTTCGCCCTACCATTTAAACCGATTCATTTATAATGTGCTTATAAGAGATGGTATATCGGGCGTTTTCACTCCGTGTGAAGTCGTGGAGGAGAGGGTAATTTGTGAGTTCATTCCAGTAAAATACTGATATGTAAACTATTATGGCGAGGAGGCGAAAGGTGAAACATAGAAGCGGGATTTCTTTATTAAAGTGTGGAATGAGATACTTTTAGGAGACTCTTTCATCCTGTTAGCGGGAGGTCAAGCCGTAGGCCTGTCACTTCCTGAGCCGTAGGCTTGCGGCTACCCCAAGTGCCAAGCCTACGGCTCGACATTGGATAGGTCTACGGCTTGACATCAGCCATGCTAGAGAAACCTCATCCGTCACATCTGAGCATTTGTGTTAACTAGGCTGGAGTGGCCGCAACGATCAAACTAGAGAAACCACATCCGTCACATCTGAGCATTTGTGTTAACCAGGCTGGAGTGGCCGCAACGATCAAACTAGAAAAACCATATCGGCTAAATTAGAGAAATCGTATCGGTTAAACCAAAGAAACCCTATCCGTCGTGTCCAAGTAGTTGTATTCACCATACTTGAGTAACCATCTCGCTTCGTTTATCGGTACGGACAATCGCTATGTATGGGGTGTGGAATTCGGACACCCCATATTCCATTGGCAATGTCTCGTTGCACCATCCGTCCTATCGTTCTCTCTAGCCTGCCATGTGCGTCGGGTAACAGTGAATGCCTGTGCCCGTTGATTCTTTATTGCCCCGATTCTTTGTGACCCTTCGAAAGGACGGTCTATCCGGAGGGCTACGGTCTTTTGGCGGACACTGGCGGTTTATTCTATGAAAGAAAAGAAAGTCTGACATTGCCGTGTAAACGGACGGGTCAGACTTTCCAGCTATTCTCCCTCTATATATGTTTGAATGTAAAACGCGTATTGTTTAGTAATCGCATTTAAAACGTTTCAAAAAAGCCACCGTCTTGTGTATTTCTTTGTACATAACGATGTCCTCTTTAATGAACGGTACTTCGTTGCGGTAAGCTTTCAGGAACTGTTCGATGTATGGAGACGACTTCAGCGGACGGCGGAAGTCGATACCTTGGGCGGCATTCATCAACTCGATGGCAAGAATCAGTTCCAGGTTATCCATTACTTTATAAAGTTTGGTTGCCGCATTGGCGCCCATGCTTACATGGTCTTCCTGTCCGTTACTCGAAACGATAGAGTCGCTGCTGGCGGCATAACAATACATTTTGTTCTGGCTTACCATCGATGCTGCGGCATACTGCGGAATCATAAAGCCGGAGTTTAGTCCCGGTTCGGCCACTAGGAATTCGGGAAGTCCTCTTAAACCCATAATCAGTTGGGCTACGCGGCGTTCCGAGATGTTGCCCAGTTCGGCCATGGCGATAGCTAGATAATCGTATACCAAGGCAAGAGGTTGTCCGTGGAAGTTACCGCCGGAGATAATCAAGTCCTCATCCGGAAAGATGGTCGGGTTGTCCGTTACGGAGTTGATCTCTGTCAACAATACGGAAGATGCATGGCGGATAGCATCTTTGGTTGCGCCGTGAACCTGTGGAATACAGCGGAACGAGTAGGGGTCTTGCACATGCTTGCCGGGTTGTTTTATCAGTTCGCTGCCTTCCAGCAATTTGCGGAATGCGGCGCCGGTTTCTATCTGTCCTTTGTGCGGACGCATTTGCTGGATGCAATCCATAAACGGGTCGAGGCGTCCGTCGAACGCTTCGAGCGAAATGGCAGCTATCAGGTCGGCTTTTTTAGAAAGGCGGAACGCTTTCAGAATGGCAAATACTCCGTTGGCGCTCATGAATTGTGTACCGTTGAGCAATGCCAGTCCCTCTTTGCTTTTCAGCTTCACCGGTTCCCAGCCGAACTCATCGAGTACACTGATGGCCTCGCAACGTTTCCCTTTATAATATACATCGCCCACTCCGATGAGCGGAAGGAACAAGTTAGCCAGCGGAGCCAGGTCGCCCGATGCGCCCAATGAACCACGGTCGTAAACAATCGGCATCACGTCGTTATTAAAGAAATCGATAATGCGTTGTACGGTGATGACTTGCACGCCGCTATGTCCCAACGAAAGAGCATGCGCTTTTAAGAGAAACATGAGTTTTACGATGACATGCGGCATTTCCTGTCCTACGCTACAAGCATGGCTTTTAACCAGATTCTCTTGTAATGTACTGAGTTCGTCTTGGGAAATATTATGGCTGCATAACGAACCGAACCCTGTAGTGATGCCGTATAACGGTTCGGTAGCCGTCTCAATCTTGTAGTCCAGATAATCCCGGCACCTTTGGATACGTTCTTTGGCAGCAGGAGAAAGTTCGAGTTTAAGATTCTCATTGATGATGCGTTCGATATCTTCGAAGGTCAGGTCACCGTTCCCTATTTGAAATATGTTTTTGCTCATAAGGCTACTATGTTTTTTAGATGATTCAGTACATGTTGTTCCGTTTCGATGGCTTTGTGTTCCAACTCTTCAGCTTCCGTTTTCAAATGCGTAACATATTCCGTATCTTGGATGGAACAGAGGTTGATGCGTACATTCATCAAAGCTCCCAGTATGGCGGTACGGGCGCACATGGTAGCTACGCAGGCATCGGTTATTGCATTCTGGTTGCCTTTGTAGACAATTTGTTCCAGTAGCGGCAGGACGGCACATATTTTGCGTGCTACATCCATCGGCACTTCGGCGGCATATTTCGTTGCTTCCTGAATGGCGGCGGTGCGGGCAGCTTTTTCTTCATCCGTCTCTTTAGGGAGTTTGAATGCGGCAAAGACACGGTTGTACGCTTCCGAGTCGCGGTCGACATCTTCCACAAGTTGCCGGCGTATCTGCTCGAAGTGGGCGCCAAGGTTTCTCATTTCTTCTTCATACTCGGCATACTTCTTCCTTCCGATAGTCAGTCCGGTTACCATTTCGGCCAGGGCGGTTGCCAACGCCCCGTTTAAGGCTGATATGCTTCCTCCTCCGGGAACAGGGTCGTTTCCGGCTGTTTGGGCTAAGAAATCTTTTATGGTCAATTCTGTTAACATGGTGTTTGAGGTTTTAGGTTGATTGGAACTAAAAAGAAAAAGTGTTACCAAAAGCACTCGGTTTTGCCTTTACTTGAACGAGGTAACGTTCTTCACGGAAAGGAGGTAAACTCTTCATGCTTATCCACCCAAGGCGGGAATCTTTCTCTTTTATGCTTTGGTTCATTGTTATTGTTTTTTTGTTCGTCCGGTTTCATTTTAGAACACCTGATGAACACTTATTTCTAGTTTTCAAGTATTCTCCCTTCTTTAATGGTACACTGAACGGAGTTCATTCCGGTATAGTAAGGGAGCATAGAATAGGTGTCGCTGCCGAGTAAGGCGAAATCGCCTTTTTTCCCCACTTCTATACTGCCGATGCTTTCTGCCCGGTTGATGGCCGCCGCACCGTTCAGAGTGAGGGCGGTAATCGCTTCTTCTACGCTGAAGTGCATATAAATACATGCCAGAGCGAAGGTGAGCGGGATGGAACCTGAGAAACAGCTTCCCGGATTCAGATCGGTGGCCAGGGCTACAGCGCATCCGGCGTCAATCATTTCGCGTCCCCGTGCATAAGGTTCCCGAAGGGTAAAGGCCGTGAGCGGCAATAAAGTAGCCACTACATTGTTTTCAGCCATGCGGCGGATTCCTTCGTCGGATACGTGTAGTAAGTGGTCGGCGGAAAGAGCATGTAATTCGGCCGCCAGTTCGGTGCCGCCGAACGATACGATCTCATCTGCGTGAATCTTGATGCCGTATCCCATTTCTTTGGCTGCTGATAGTAACCGGCGTGATTGTTCTACCGTGAAAACACCCTTTTCGCAGAAAACGTCACAGTTCTCTGCCAGATTGTTTTCTCTTATATAAGGTAACATTTCATCAATTAAGAAGTCGATGTAACGTTCTTCCCGGTCCTTGTACTCGGGAGGTAAAGCGTGTGCGCCGAGAAAAGTGGAGGCGATCTCTACCTTTCTGTTGGGATTGCGGTTAATGGCTGCCATTACTTTGAGCTGTTTTAATTCCGTCTCCTTGTCTAATCCGTATCCGCTTTTACCCTCGACGGTAGTGACTCCCATGCGGCTCATCGCGTGGATATATTTTTCGGCTTTTTCTTTCAGTTCATGAAAAGAAGCTTCGCGTGTTGCTTTCATGGTGTTGACGATACCGCCTCCGCGTTCCATGATGCTCATATAACTGTCGCCGCGCATCCGCCATATAAATTCTTCCGGACGATATCCGCCAAACACTAAATGGGTGTGCGAGTCTACGAAGCCCGGCAACAGTATTTGATTTTCGGCATTCAGTACCTTATAGCCTTCGGGAAGTTTCCCTTTGCGGTTCGGGCCGGCGTAAGTGATGATACCGTCGGTCACTTCTACCGTGCCGCAGGGGATGTTGAGAAGCTCATTCATCTCTTTTCCCTTGCGTGCCCCGCTGCCGACGGGGGTCACAATGTGCGCGTTGATGATTAATAAATTATTATCCATGATGTTTGTGGCTTGTTCTTATTCCATAATGCGTGCTTCCAGAATCTGTTGCATAGAGAAGTTTTCCAATCCCAGATAATAAGAAGCGGTGTCTATCAATGCCTCCATCGGAACCAGACCGATGATTTCGCTGCCAACTACGCTTACACCATAGCGGCGCGCTTCGAAACGAACCATTTCCATAGCGCGGTAGAGTGCTGTTTTGGTGTAGTCGGTCATGTTGATGGACACCTGAGTGATGCCACGCTCTTTCAACTCTACGCCCATCGCTTTGCAATAACGCAGTCCGCCTCCGATGAAACGGATCTTCTTAGCAATGTCCTGTGCAATCTCCAGGCTAGGCGTGTTCAGGTTGATATTGTATGCCACTAAGGGCATACGTGCGCCTATGGCCACTGTTCCCGCAGTCGGATGCCGTTCCTCAGGTCCGAAGTCGGGGTGCCATTCGGGCTGGTGAATTTTCTCGGCCATACCTTCAAACTCGCCTTTGCGTATGGCGGCGAGGTTTTCGCGGTGAGGCGCGGAAGCTGATTTCTCATACAAGAATACGGGCAGTTGATATCGCTGTGCCACCTCTTTGGCCACGTCCTTGGATAAGGCAATGGCTTCATCCATAGTACAGCCTTTGATAGGGATAAACGGTACGACATCTACTGCTCCCATGCGCGGGTGCTGTCCGCGGTGATGATTCAGATCGATGAGTCCGATGGCGACACCGATGGCTTCGATCACGGCTGCTTTTAAGGCTTCAGGTTCGCCTGCAACCGTTACGACCAAGCGGTTGTGATCTTCGTCGTTACTATAGTCGAGCAGTTTTACTCCGGCTTTTGCACGGAAAGGGGAAACTATCTTATCAATCTTTTCTAAGTCGCGTCCTTCGCTGAAATTGGGAACGCATTCCATCATTTTTGTCCAACTCATAGTGAGTGATTTTAGTAGGTTATTCTTTTGGTATATCCTTGTCCGCTCTTGCGTTACGAAGACCGAGCAGGGACAATCTGTTTGTTTTTATAGGTTATAAAGATTCGTCGGTTTCTTCAATCCGTCAATCCTTGGCCTCGTCAATCCGTGCCGGTTTAATACCTTTCTCTTCGAGCGTTTTTTTTATCAGTTCGTTGTCGGCAAGGTAAGGCATGGTGATGTGATAACCGTCGGCGTGGGTACGGTTAAACTCCGCTGATGTTTCCATGGCATGTTCGTTGCGTGCCCACGAACGGCGCGCAACACCACCCATCACATCCCAAAGCATGGACGAACGCAGGATGCGGTCGACCCGTTCGCTGCCGTCGCATACCATGCCGAAGCCTCCGTTTATGGCTTTGCCTATGCCTACTCCGCCGCCGTTGTGCAGAGCCACAAGGCTCATGCCGCGTGCACAGTTTCCGGCAAAACATTGCACGGCCATATCTGCCATCACGTTGCTTCCGTCTTTGATGTTGGAGGTCTCCCGGAAAGGAGAATCTGTTCCGCTCACATCGTGGTGGTCGCGTCCCAGCATGATGGGGCCCACTTCTCCGTTACGTACCATTTCGTTGAACTTTAAAGCGATATTCATGCGTCCCAGCGCATCCTGATACAGAATGCGGGCTTGAGTGCCTACTACCAGATTGTTTTTTTCCGCATCGCGGATCCATATCCAGTTGTCGAGATCCTGTCCGCGGCGTTTCGGGTCGATACATCCCATAGCGGCGTGGTCGGTTTTGATAAGGTCGTCGTGTTTACCACTGAGGCATACCCACCGGAACGGGCCGTATCCATAGTCGAACAGTTCCGGTCCCATAATATCTTCCACATAGGAAGGCCAGATGAAACCGTCTTTCTCGTCTATGCCGTTGCGGGAGATTTCTTTTACTCCGGCGTCATAGATTGCTTTCATAAAAGAGTTGCCATAGTCGAAGAAGTAAGTGCCCTTGCCCACTAGTTGTTTAATGCATTCGAAGTGTTTCCGAAGTGAAGCGTCCACCAGCTTGCGGAATGTTGCCCTGTCTTCTTTGAGCAAGCGGGTTCGCTCTTCAAAGGAAATTCCTGCGGGACAATAACCGCCTTCGTACACGGCATGGCAAGAAGTCTGGTCGCTCAGCAACTCGATGTGTATCTGGTTTTGGATAGCATATTCCAATAAGTCTACCACATTGCCGTGGTAAGCGATGGAACAGGGTTCTTTCTTTTGGAGTGACTCATCTGCCAGGCGGTATGCTTCTTTTAAATCGGAAGTGACATGCTGCACCCATCCCTGGCGGTGGCGGGTTTCAATGCGTGAAGCGTCCACTTCGGCAATAATGGCGGTAGCCCCGGCTATTTCGGCTGCTTTCGGCTGGGCTCCGCTCATGCCTCCTAAACCGGAGGATACAAAGAAGTGGCCGCGCAAATCCTTATCTTGTGGAATGCCGAGTTTTAAACGTCCTGCATTTAATAACGTGTTGAATGTACCGTGTACAATTCCTTGCGGACCGATATACATCCATCCTCCGGCAGTCATTTGCCCGTAATTGGCCACTCCCATTTGTGCGGCAACTTCCCAATCCTTCTGGTTGTCGAACAGACCTACCATCATAGAGTTGGTAATGATGACGCGAGGCGCTTCCGGTTTCGATTTGAACAATCCCAGCGGATGTCCCGATTCAACGACTAATGTTTGTTCGTCGGTCAGTTCTTCCAGATATTGTTTGATAAGTCGGTATTGCATCCAGTTTTGGCAGACCTGCCCCGTTTCACCATACGTTACCAGTTCGTAAGGATATAAAGCAATATCAAAACACAGGTTATTATCTATCATTACCTGAAATGCTTTTCCTTCGATACATTTCCCCTTATATTGGTCAATGGGTTTAGCTTTCAGGTCACCTTGCGGGCGGTAGCGGTAACCATAAATCTTGCCTCGTGTCAGCAATTCCTCCATGAATTCCGGAGCCAGTTGTCCGTGCAGGTTTTCAGGAATGTAACGCAAGGCGTTTCTCAGAGCCGTTTCTGTTTGTGCGGGAGTCAGTTTATACCCTCTGTCGGGGGCTCTTCGAATACCTTCCACAAAGGTAGGATATTCGGGCAATCGGTTAGGTAGTGTAAATGTCATAATGTTAGATTTTAACTTTGCCTGAATAAAGTATTCCGGTTTGTGCAAAGTTAGAAAATCACTCTGACAATTACAGATTCTAAGATATGTTTATGGACATATTTCTGAAATATATCGGTATGTATATCTCTTTGTTTGAAATACTTACGGAATGAGAAGCGAACTGTCTCCGTAGCTTAAAAAACGAAAGTCATTTTCCAATGCATAGTTATAAATCGTTTTCCAGTCGCCTTTTACGAAAGCTGACACTAAGAGTAAAAGAGTACTCTTAGGCTGGTGAAAATTGGTCACCATTGCTTTCACTATGTTATATCGGTATCCCGGGGCGATAATGATTTGCGTACTGGTATTCAACGTTTCCATTTCGTGCCGGTTCAGATAATCTACTATATGTTGTAGGGATTCCACAGTACTCATGTTTACCGTATTTTCGTAAGGAGTCCATTGCTTTACATGCAATTCTTCTTCCGAAGCGTCCGGATTCAATGAAAGGGCTATGCCTATATAATACAAGCTCTCGAGGGTGCGTACGGAGGTAGTGCCTACGGCAACGGCTTTTCCACCGTGTGCAATCAGTTTTTCGATGGTCTGCCGGTGTACCGAGATGTATTCGGTATGCATTTCATGTCCTTCAATCTCCTCGCTCTTAACCGGTTTGAACGTACCGGCGCCCACATGCAGCGTTAGTTCTTCCAAGTCTATTCCCTTTTCTTTTAAGCTGTTCAGTACCCGTTCGGTAAAATGCAGTCCGGCAGTAGGGGCGGCAACAGAGCCTTTTATCTTGGAGTAAACGGTCTGATAGGTTTCTTTATCGCTTTCTTGCGTTTCGCGGTTCAGGTAGGGAGGAATAGGCAACTCGCCAGCCGTTTCCAATATATCGGCAAAAGTAAATGAAGGGTCGTTCCATTCGAAGTCCACCCAATGGCTGGTTCCCCGGCATTCGCCTCGTGTGGCGGTAAGCGTTATGTTCTTGCCTTTTATTTCAATTTCTCTGGAGAGAACCCCTTCTTTCCATTTCTTCAGGTTGCCTATCATGCAGAGCCAACTGCATTTCTGTGTTTGTTGGAAAGCGAGTACATAATCGTTGGGTTGAACCGGTTCCAGACAAAATACTTCTATCAGCGCGCCCGTCTCTTTGCGGAAATGTAATCGTGCCTGAATCACTTTCGTATTGTTGAATATCATCAGGCTTCCGCTTGGCAAATAGGAGGGGAGAGAAGTGAAAACGTCCCGGCTCACTTCGCCGTGCCGGTAGACAAGCAGCTTCGACTGGTCGCGTACGGAAAGCGGGAATTTGGCAATGCGTTCATCGGGAAGCGGATAATCGAATTCGCTGATTTTAATATGTCTGGTATCGTTCATGATCGTTATCTTCTTTTTAAGTTGGCGGCAAAGGTATATAAAAAAGTGCGATTATTTAATGCCCGGTACATAAGAAAGTCGAGCCACCCGGTGTCTTTATGGTGTGGAAAGCATGACTTCTATTTGTTTTCTTAGAGGAATCTTAGATGAAGTCTGTGAAATCCCGCACCGGAAGGATAAAGAAGCTGTTCTTTGGTTCCACATCCGTTCGAATGTTGCAATGTTGCAAATGTTGCAGCGGTTTTTTTTCTCACACACGTGCGCGCGTACGCGAGGGAATGTATGATGTCAACGTTCCTTGTGATGTATATTTCTCTTGAGATATCCCAGTCGAACGTTTTTGCTATGTCCGTTCCTCTTTTGTATGAGAAAAATTTCTCTATAGCGAATGCTTTTTATTCTTTTTTTACTACATTTGTCGGAGATGCTTCTATAAAAAAACTGTTATAATGATGAAATATTACATTTCCTTTATATGCTTTATTCTGTTATTCTGCCATGGTTGTGGTAAACGGGAGGCTGCTCAGCCGGAGAAGGGGACGCTTATTTCCATTGATATGGAATCGGCATTGCCAAGCTCCCGTTTTTTGGAGAAAAGGGAAATGATATCTCTTGAGAATAAAGGAGATACTTTCCCCGGGTTTGTGCATAAGTTATTGGTTGAGAATGATACATTGTATTTATTGGATACATTCAAAGCGCATGGACTATATGTGTATGATAAGAGTGGACATTTCCTGTATTCCTATAACAATGTGGGGCAAGGAAGAAAAGTATGTTACGGATTTAAACTTTCTCGAATCTGATAAGTTACTGGTATTGTATTTTAACTGCGATTCAAACGCTTATCTGTTCTTTTATAACAAAGAGAACAAGCGTCAGATTCTGACGGTCGATAACGAGAAAGCGTTTTTCCGTCCTATGGCGATATGTAACGACAACATTCTTTTCGTTGAAATGAATGATTCTTGCAATATGGTAAGCAAATACCGTGTTTTGATGGATTGATACGGATTCTTCTCTCGCGTGCGCGCGTACGTGTGTGGGAGAAAAAACCGCTGCAACATTTGCAACATTGCAACTTTCGGACAGATGACTTGTCTTTTGGTGACTGACGCTACCCCAAGCCGTGAGCTTACGAAGTGCAATGTAATATATTTGATTTTTGACACATTTATTTAAATATATAAAAAAGGAATGAATAAAATTGTATTAATCGGGTTGTTAATTTGTACAGCTTGTACATCGCGACCTAATAAAGCGACTGTAGGAGAAACGTCTGGCGTTGATTCTATAAAGGAAATAAGTTTGAAGGGGATTTGTTTGGTAACGGATTCTGCCTTGTGGGGAATGAAAATTGATTATGTTTGTGATAACAGGTTGTTTATACAGGAATTGGGAAATACGAAACAGTATGGAATTTATAAAGTAAATGGTACTAAATTGCAAAGTGAAGGATCTTTTCTGAAAAAAGGGAATGGTCCCTATGAGGTATTGCATCCTGATTTGTGGGGGCATACTAAAGATTCAGCGTTCTATATTTCCAATTTTCCTGGTAAACTTGATAGAATATATAGAATATCAATGAAAGATGTTTTGGATGAAAAGAAATGGGAAGTTATTCAATTTCCTGAACCCCAAAAAGAGATGCTATTTTTCCCTTCTGTTGCAATCATGAATGATAGTTGTTGTGTATTGACTGGTTCTGGGGTAAACAGTGAAAGTATATTGTCTTATATGAATTTTAAGTCTGGGGAAATTACAGAATTAAGTTTTAAGTTTCCAGGGTTTCGGACCGCAAAGGATCCTTGCGTTATGGAACATCTTGTTTATTGCGATGCTCAGCTCTTGAAACACCCTTCATTGGATAAATTGCTCTATGCATGTCGGTCGGGGCGATATATGCATATTATTGAAATACAAGATAAGAAAATTAAGCGTGTGATACCCTTGTTTTCCCAAGAGCCGTCTTATGAAATGAATTCGAAATATAAAAGACTGAAAGAAGATAGTTATAGAGGTATTATTGCGAAAGCTACAGAAAACTTTGTCTATGGTTTAATTATTCCTTATACAAAAAAAGAGGCAAAAGCGAATGAGTCATATAAGTCTTTGCCAAATTATTTTAGTGATCAGTTATACGTTTTCGATTGGGATGGTAATCTTATTAGGAAGTATTTATTAGATCGACCTGTATGTTCTTTTGATGTAGATGAAACTAAAGGCGTGCTTTATGCCACATCCTATGATAGTAGCAATGAACCTATAGTCATTCAATATAATTTTTGATTTGGACTATGCTGGAGCGGGGTCTTGTTCTATTTCGAAATGTAGGTGGAACAGGGCTTCGCTCTTTAGGAATCTGTTAGAGCATAAGCTTGACTAATGGTTTGATGCAGGCTTGTCTGATGTGCTCACTTAGGCTTCACGATATGCTTAAGTAGATAGGGCTGTTTCTTTCCCTTAGGTTTGTGCGTTATAACGAGGTAGCGGTCTGGGGTGGAAAAGCGTAGGGAAGGACAGGTGATAGGCGATGTAAAAAAGGGAAAAGAATTGTATATCCCGGAAAAGCTCGTTACCTTTGTCATGCTAAAATGAGATAAATATATGAACAGGAAAGAAACTCCCATACTGCTCCTGACCGGTTATCTGGGCAGTGGAAAAACAACCTTAGTCAACCATATTCTTTCGAATGAAAAGGGCATCAAGTTTGCCGTAATAGTAAACGATATAGGTGAAGTGAACATTGATGCCGATCTGATACAGAAAGGCGGTGTGGTAGGAAAAAAGGATGAAAGTCTTGTGGCGCTTCAGAACGGGTGTATCTGTTGCACGCTGCGGATGGATTTGATAGAACAGATTAACGACATCCTGAAGATGCGGCGGTTCGATTATATCGTTATCGAAGCCAGCGGCATTTGCGAACCGGCTCCTATTGCACAAACCATCTGCTCCATTCCGAGTATGGGCGGTGAATATACCGAGTACGGACTTTGTCGTCTGGACAGTATCGTCACCGTGGTGGATGCCTTGCGTCTGCAAAGCGAGTTTTCTTGTGGAGACGGTCTGACACGTAAGGGCTTGGATGAGGAGGATATCGAGAACCTGATTATCCAGCAGATTGAATTCTGCAACATCATTCTGCTGAACAAAGCGGCGGAGGTGAAACCTGCCGAGCTGGAACGTATCAAACAGATTCTTCAGGCTTTGCAGCCCGGTGCTGAGATCATAGAATGCAATTATGCGGAGGTTGACCTCAATAAAATTATCCATACCGGAAAGTTCGACTTCGAGCGTGTGGCTACTTCGGCGGGTTGGATTCGTGAAATAGAACGTCCGGTTACCGAAGAGGAGGAAGCCGAGGCGAAAAGGTATGGACATCGCCCTAAGCAGGAACGTGACGGCCTGGACGGACACTCTCATCATGTGCATGGTGACGAAGACTTTGAGGAACCGGAACATGCAGAGCACGATCACGAGAAACGCAGTCACTCTGAGTATGACCATGTAGAACTCGACCATGCAGAGCATGAGTACGAGGAACACGGTCATTTAGATCATGACCATTCAGAGTATGAGTACGAGGAACACGATCACTCAGAACATGACCATGCAGAACTCGACCACGAAGAGCATGACCACGAAGAGCATGCACATGGTCACGGACATCACCATCACCACCACGAAGGAGGCGAAGTGGAAGAATACGGTATCGGCACATTTGTTTATTATCGCCGTCCGGCCTTCAATGTCGACAAGTTTAATCGTTTTGTCACGACTAAATGGAGTAAGAACATCATTCGCGCCAAGGGAGTTTGCTATTTCAGCAACAACCGCGACATGTCTTACCTCTTTGAACAAGCCGGTGTGCAGAAAACATTGAAGGAAGCCGGTATGTGGTATGCTACAGCCCCGGAGGAAGACCTGATACAACTTATGATTCAGGAACCGGGTTTGATGCGCGACTGGGACGAGAAGTATGGCGACCGTATGCAGAAGATTGTCTTTATCGGGCAGCATTTGGATAAGGAAGAACTGACGCGCGAGCTGGATGAATGTCTCGAGTAGTCCTGTGTAATGCCTTGTGAACATGCGTGTTGAGGTGCACCGTTCTGCGTGCTGACGTAGAAGGCGCAACCTCGCGACGCCGAGCTGTCTACGTTGCAACGTAGAGCCGTCCACGTCAGCATGTGGAGGCGTCCTTCTTTATGGCTGTATCTTCATGGATTAAAAAAGTAATATGGGTAACGAGATAAGTAATATGGGTATAAACAGATTCGTTTCCATACGTTAATTTTGCATCGTACCCGAGAAGATGTCTACTTTAAAATAGAAATAAATAACAGGAATTACTTATGAAGAAACAGTTCTTTCTATGCACGACAATCTTATTGCTCTTTACCGTAGTGGTGAAGGCGCAAGGTGTTGCCGATACCCTTTTGCGGCAACGGATTCATGCCCTTAATGAAGTGGTGGTCACAGGCACCCGTAATGAGACCGATGTCCGCCATCTGCCTATGACGGTTTCGGTTATTGGCCGTACACAAATAGAACAGAGAAACGAACCTTCCTTACTCCCTTTGCTTACCGAGCAGATACCGGGGCTTTTTACCACTTCGCGTGGTTTGTTGGGCTACGGCGTGTCGGGAGGGGCGGCCGGACAAATGTCTGTACGCGGAGTGGGTGGTCCGGCCCAATCGGGAGTCCCCACCACCGGCTTGCTGGTGCTGATTGACGGCCATCCCCAATATATGGGGTTGTTTGCCCATCCCATATCCGATGCTTACCAGCCTTTTCTGGCCGAGCGCGTGGAAGTGTTGCGCGGTCCGGCGTCCGTATTGTACGGTTCGAACGCAATGGGCGGAGTGATTAATATTGTTACCCGTAAGATACGGGAAGATGGAGTGAAAACACATGTAAATGTGGGCTATGGTTCGTATAATACATTGCAATCGGAAGTCACCAACCGCATCAGGGCCGGACGTTTTACCAGTGTGGTGGGAGCTTCTTACAATCGTACCGACGGACATCGGGATAACATGGGATTCGAACAATATAGCGGCTACGCGAAGCTGGGGTACGAACTGTCCAAAGCATGGAATCTGCGGGCTGATATAAATCTGACCCATTTTAAGGCATCCAATCCGGGCGAAGTGACCGAACCTTTAATTGATAACGACCAGCGCATTACACGGGGTATGACCTCTTTTGCATTGGAGAACAATTATAAAAAGACTTCGGGTGCTTTGAGCTTTTTCTATAATTGGGGTAACCATTGGATTAACGACGGATATAGTGGGGACGAACAACCGCTGGACTACCGTTTTAATTCGCGCGACAACATGTTAGGGCTTTCGTGGTACCAGAGCGTGCAGCTATTTCCGGGAAACCGTTTGACGGCGGGAGTGGATTATTTTCATTTCGGAGGAGAATCGTGGAACCAACCTGTTGGCGGAGGCGCACGCCAACCACAGGTGGATAAGACGCAGGATGAGGTGGCGGGATATATGGATTTTCGTCAGGCTCTGAACTCTTGGTTGACTTTGGATGCGGGAATACGCGTCGACCATCATTCGCACGTGGGTACCGAATGGGTTCCGCAAGCCGGCTTCTCTTTCGGGCTACCCCGAAGCGCGGAACTTAAATTGATGGCAAGTAAAGGTTTCCGTTATCCTACTATTCGCGAGCTGTATATGTTTCGTCCGGCTAATCCCGATCTGGAACCGGAAAGGATGTGGAATTACGAACTGGCCTATTCGCAGCGGTTGTTCGAAGGGCGTCTCTCATACGGGGTGAATATCTTTTATATGAACGGTGAGAATCTGATTATGCGGATGCCGGTAGATGGACGCCAGATGAATGTCAACACCGGTAAAATAGAGAATTCGGGAGCTGAAATGCAGGTTGCTTATCGCTTTTCTCCGGTATGGGTGGTAGATGCTAATTACAGTTATCTGCATATGAGACAACCTGTATTGGCTTCGCCCGAACACAAACTTTATACCGGAATTGCCTGTTCAAAAGGACGGTGGTCGGTATCTACCGGCGTGCAATATATAGCCGGGCTTTATACGGACGTGAAAGTAGGTAATACGGGCAGGTATACGAAAGAGAACTTTGTATTGTGGAATGTGCGCGGACAGTTCCGTGCTTCCCGGTGGCTTCAAATCTGGCTTCGTGGAGAGAACCTGCTGGCACAACGTTACGAGATAAACGCCGGATTCCCTATGCCTAGAGCTACGGTGATGACAGGGATAAACCTGAACCTTTGAAAGATAAAGAAAGAGAGGGCGGATGCAGACCGGTACTTCCGGTTTCGGGATAAGCCGGATCTTTAAGAAAAAGGAACAGGGAAGAGGGTATATGATGGAAGGAAACTCCTTTTGTTAAGAAGTTGAATGATTGTTTAATAATAAAATAGTATCGCAATGAAACGAATTTGTATGATGGCCATGATGCCTCTCGTATGTTTTGTGGCAATGGCTTGCGGACAAGCAAAGAACAGTAATGATGCGGTTACGCAAAATGCATCCGGTCAGACTGGATCTCCTGCTAAAGTGTATATGGTAAAGGATATTACGCCGGAGAATCTGGTACGGATTTATGAAGCTCTCGGACGTGAAGCCAAGGGTAAAGTAGCGGTGAAACTTTCTACCGGCGAACCGGGCGGGCACAATTTTTTGCAGCCGGCTCTCATTAAGGATTTGGTACAAAAGGTAAACGGTACCATTGTAGAATGCAATACGGCTTATAGCGGCGGTCGTGCAAAAACGGCCGATCATTTGAAGGCTGCCGAAGAGCATGGCTTTACAGCGATAGCGAAGGTGGACATTATGGATGCGGAAGGCGAAGTGGCCTTACCTGTTAAAGGCGGCAAACACCTCAAGGAGGATTTTGTGGGAGCACACTATCCCGACTATGATTTTACAATGGTGTTATCTCATTTTAAAGGACATGCGATGGGCGGTTTCGGAGGTGCTGTTAAAAATATCTCTATCGGCATTGCTTCTTCGTCCGGAAAGGCATGGATTCATTCTGCCGGCAAAACAAAGAGTACTGCGGAAATGTGGGGCAACCTTCCTCCGCAGGATGATTTTCTGGAGTCTATGGCGGAGGCTGCCAAAGCAGTAGCAGACCATTGCGGAGAAAACATTCTTTATATAAATGTAGCCAACAATTTGTCGGTGGATTGCGACTGTGATGCACATCCTGCTGCTCCCCAAATGGGCGATATCGGCATATTGGCTTCGCTCGACCCTGTAGCGCTGGATCAGGCTTGTGTGGATTTGGTGTATGCATCCGAGGACCCCGGCAAAGTGCATCTGATAGAACGAATGGAGTCTCGTCATGGTATCCATACGCTCGAACATGGCGAAGCGATAGGATTAGGCAGCAGAAAATATGAATTGATAGATTTGGATAAATAGACTTTAAAACCCGAAAAATAGTAGAAGAGACCGCCAGGGAAATGGAGGAGTATATACTTCCCGTTTGTATGGAGGTCTCTTTTTTAATGGATAGCTCGGAGATTGTATGGCGAAGAGCTGAAATAAGACTTTAATATAAAAGATATGACACTGGAAGAATTTTTGAAGTATGTAGAGACACGGAAATCTCTTAGCGGAAGAGACCTTCACTGTTTTATGGACGAGATGAGCAATGAGGCGAGACGTATAACGTTTGAACTGAATGCATCGTATCATGAGCCTGAGGAAGTGCGGAACCTTTTATCGCGGCTGTTTGGCAAGCCGGTTGATCCTTCGGTAAAGGTATTTCCTCCGTTTTATACGGATTTTGGAAAGAATATAAAGATTGGCAAGAATGTATTCATTAATGCGTGCTGCCATTTTCAGGATCACGGCGGGGTGGAACTTGGCGATGGCTGTCAGATAGGGCACAATGTAGTTTTCGCTACGCTTAATCACGGTCTGGCACCGGAAGACCGCAGTAATACTTATCCTGCTCCCATTGTGTTGAAGAAAAATGTTTGGGTAGGCTCTAATTCAACTATCCTTTCAGGGGTGACCATTGGTGAGAATGCCGTTGTGGGAGCCGGTTCGGTGGTTACAAAGGATATCCCGGCCAATACGGTTGCAGGCGGCGTTCCGGCAAGGATTATCAAACATATTGAATCAGTAGTGTCCCATTAAATTTAGAGGCCCCTATTTTCCCGTTGAAGTACCATAATAAAGTGTGAATATACAGGCGGTATGATTTATTATCTCATAAAGTTTATATAGAATAAGGAACAGAGGGCTTTTGAAAACCAATGTCCTGAAACCTTATTCGATATATTGTTTAATGAAATTCATAAAGAATATAAATTCAAATCCGTTTATTCGAAGCATGCCTGTAATCGATAGATTATTAATTACCTACAGTAGCCTATGTATCTTTTAACGGGACAGTAGTGATATTGAATAGAAGGTGACCGGAAACCGGAGCTTTGGGATTTGCAGAAGACCGGTCAGGCAATATAAATATTATACGTGAAAACTCTCAAGGAAAAAGAAGCTTTACTATCTTTGCTGAATCGTATATTCTGCCTTTCTGTATGTAGGTTGAATATAGTTGGCGATGTTCATGGGAAACAGGCTTTGCCGATTGCTACGAGTCGCTTCAGCTCAAGTTGGATATATAACGAATGGATAATGAAAAACGCTTACTTCTTCCTTTTATTTTTTCTGTTGATATGCCTCTGCGGATGCGGGAGCCATCCCGAACTTACCGGTATGCAACAAGTGTTATATGGATTCGAACATCCGCAGGATTCAGCCCGTACCAAGCTTTGGTGGTTTCATGGTGAGACGGAAACTACGCGGGCCGGCATTACGGCTGATTTGGAAGCTTTCCGTAAGGAAGGAGTAGGCGGCGTGGTATATTACGATCAGGTGCATGGTAAATGCAACGGAGCGTTGGAGGCGTTCTCACCTCAATGGTGGAAGATGCTGGTGTTTGCTTCACAGGAGGCCCGCCGTCTCGGACTTACTTTTGAAGCCCATGTTTCCAACGGTTATGTGGCAGGAGGCCCGTGGATCACTCCGGAGCTGGGAATGCAGATGTTGACCTCTACGGATATTCTTGTGGAGGGAGGAAAAGAGGTGGAGCTGGCTTTGCCGGAACCGGAGGCGCCTTATCGATATTTCCGAGATGTAGCGATACTGGCATTTCCTTTCCGGGAAGGGCTATGGGAAGATACCGACAGCTTGAAACCGCTTGTCACAACGAATATACCGAATCAGGATGCTTGGGCTTATTTCCGCAAAACGAAACGGTTGCCTGTTGTCCCCGCACAGAAACCGGGACAGTCGGCATGGATTACCCTCGATTTTGGTCGTGATTTTACGGCACGCAGCATTACATATGAAACCCGTCCCAGAGGAAAAGCCACTACCAGTGCTACCAATGTACCGGCACCTCCTTCCGATACGTTTGTCGGAACGGGTTATCGGGTGTTACCGGATCTGGGTCAGTTGGAAGTCTCGACCGACGGAAAGAGTTACGTGGCTGTTTGCGACCTGAAACCGGTTTATAAGGCTCATTCCGGCTGGAAACAGAAAACAGTATCTTTTCCTGCGGTAACGGGACGCTATTTCCGTCTTCGTCTGCATGATTGGTTCGAGGCGGATGAAAGGAACAAGAATTTGCAGATAGGAAATATAGTGCTTTCCGCCCGTGCCAGTGTCGACCAATGGGAAGAGAAGGCGGCTCTTTATTCGGAGTATATAGAGGGAGACCGTACACCCACCTATGCAGAAAAGGAAATGATTGATAGCGACCGAATGATAGATCTGACGGGATTCACCGATTCGCTCGGTGTGTTACGTTGGAAAGCGCCCGCGGGCAAGTGGGTGGTGATGCGTTTCTCCCATGTTCCGACCGGCAGCAAAACAAAGCATGGACGTAAAAACCTGATGGGATTGGAATGCGATAAATTATCGGCCGAGGCCGCCGAAGCGCAATGGAACCATTATTTTAAAGTTATAGCCGATACTATTGCGGCAAACGGGGGCCACCTTCAAGGTATGGCTATGGATAGTCATGAAGCCGGTTCGCAGAACTGGACCTCGGGATTTGAAAAAGAATTCGAGCGTTTGCGCGGGTACGATTTAAGGAAATATTTGCCTGTTATGGCAGGATATGTAGTGGATTCGCGCGAGGTTTCCGACGGTTTCCTTTATGATGTCCGGCGGACGATAGCAGATTTGGTGTCGTACAATTATTATGGAACTTTCCGGCGTTTGTGCAAGGAACGGAACCTGACCTTTACCGCCCAGGCTACCGGTAATGCGCTTTGTCTGGTTGCAGACCAGATACAGGCGAAAGGACAAGTGGACAAACCGCAAGGAGAGTTTTGGGCTATTCATCCGGATGGAAATTATGATATAAAAGAAAGTTCTTCGGCTGCTCATTTGTACGGTAAGTCCATCGCTTCCGGCGAGGCTTTTACCGATGCCAAGTTCGGACATTCATTGGCTTACATCAAGCAATTGGCCGATTATGCTTATTGTTTTGGTATCAATGAATTTGTAGTTTGCGCTTCTGCCTACCAGCCTTGGTCTGACAGGATTCCCGGCAATACCGGAGGCGGCCGTCATTACTGCCTGAATCGGAACAACACGTTATGGCCCTATAGCAAAGGTTTCTGGGATTATCAGGCTAGATGTGCTTATGTAATGCGTCAGGGAATGCCCGTAGTGGATTTTTGTCTTTATTTGGGAGAGAACGCCCCGGTAAAGATTCTGACGCACCGTCTTCCGGAGTTTCCCGAAGGTTTTGATTTCGATGCTTTTACGACAGATGCTTTACTTTCGCGGATGGATGCGGAAGAGGGTCGCATTATGTTACCCGATGGAATGAGTTATCGCATGATGATTCTTCCGGAAAGCGGAGAAATTACGTTGGATGCTCTACGGAAAATCGCTTCGCTGGTTGAGGCAGGTGTTTCTGTTTATGGTGTACGTCCGGTCGGTTCGCCAACCATGCACGATGCAGGCGCAAAGTTGGAATATAAGAAATTGGTTGAATCCCTGTGGGGAGAAGAAGATATTCCGCAAGGAAGCCATAACTACGGGAGAGGAACGGTATATTGGGGAATGCCTTTGTCGGAGGCCGTGACGAGCGCCGGTCTTGTGCCGGATGTAGAATGGCCCGGTCACAGGAAATTCTATTATGCGCACCGCGTCCTTGCCGATGGCGAACTCTATTTTCTGGATAATCATGAAGACACTCCGTTGGAACATACTTTTACGTTCCGTTGCAGCGGCAAGACGATCGAATTATGGAACCCTGTAACGGGAGAGCGTTTCAAACTGCATGGCACTCCTACTGTTGACGGACGTATGAAAGTTGCTGTCCGGATGGCTCCCCGCGAATCTTTCTTTATTGTATTCAGCGAGAAAGCTTCCGGTAACCTTCCGTGGAAAGACTGGAACAGTCGGGAGGAAGCAGTACCGATTCAGGGAGAATGGACGGTGGACTTTGCTGCGGGGATGGGTGGACCCGGCAAGGTAGTATTTCCGGAGTTGGTTGACTGGACTACACATAAAGATGAGCGTATTAAATATTATTCGGGTACGGCTGTTTATCATCAGACTTTTTCTGTAACAGATAACAGCATGCCGGATAATAAACACTTTCTGCTTCGTTTCAATAAGTTAGGAGCAGTGGCGCGCGCGTGGCTCAATGGAAATGAGGTCGGTACAGTATGGTGTTCCCCTTGGGAGATAGACATTACCCGGTTTTTAAAAACGGGAGAAAATGAGCTGAAGATAGAGGTCGCCAATTCGTTGATGAACCGTATGATAGGTGATTCCATGCTACCGGAGAACGAACGCTTTACCTATTCCGCAACACCTGTGGCGACTCCGAAAGATACATTAGTAGCGTCCGGCATTATCGGTCCGGTATGGATTGTGAAACGGGCTGGCTTTTAAGCTCTAAGGCTATGACAGCTGCAAAGTCCCTAAGTTTACGACTTTACGACTGCTCCAAAGTCCTAAGCTTACGGTAGCCACGAAATTCTAAGCTTACGAAAGCTACGAAATTCTAAACTTACGGCAGTTACGAAACTCTAAGCTTACAACAGCTACGATAAGAGATTGGAAATAGATCTTAAATAAGTCAAGTGGAGCGGATAAATATGCGAAGGTTTGTAAATCTGTCGAATTCGTACTCTTTCTTTCTTTTTGTTTGTTTGTTTGTTTCTTTCTTTCTTTCTTTCTTATGTCGGTATGATTGTTTACGGAAGGGAAACGTTCTTCTTGATGGGGTTTATTCTTTGTTCAGTCATTTTTTATGCCGGTATGATTGTTTACGGAAAGGGAAATGTTCCTCTTGATGGGTTCGTTCTTTGTTCAGTAGTTTTTTATACCGATATAATTGTTTACGGAAAGAGAAACGTTCTTCTTGATGGGGCTTATTCTTTGTTCAGTAGTTTTTTATACCGATATAATTGTTTACGGAAGGGATAATGTTCCTCTTGATGAGGTTCGTTCTTTGTTCAGTAGTTTTTTTATACCGATATAATTGTTTACGGAAGGGAAACGTTCTTCTTGATGGGGTTCGTTCTTTGTTCAGTAGTTTTTATACCGATCTGATTGTCTATGGAAGGGAAATGTTCTTCTTGATGGAACTCACTCTTTGTTCAGGCGTTTCTTTACTACGGCCGGATTGCCGGCTGCCAGTGAATCAGCAGGGATATCTTTCGTAACCACACTTCCAGCGGCAATGATGCAGCGGTCGCCTATGGTTACACCCGGGCAAACTATTACTCCGCCACCCAGCCAACAGTCATTGCCGATGGTGATAGGGTAGGCATATTCTTTTTCTTCGCGGCGTTCGATATAGTCGATGGGATGTTGTGGCGTATAGAGCTGGCAATTGGGACCTATTAATGTATGGTTACCTATACGGATGCAGCCTCCATCGAGAAATGTGCAATTGTAATTAATGAAAACATGTTCGCCTATGGTGATGCTGCCATGTGCGTAGTCGCAACGGAAAGGCGGACAAATAACGGAGCTTTTCGGTAACCCCGGAACTACCTGCTCTATAACTTCTCGGTAATCGTCATCGTAAGTGCTCATAGTCTGCAACTTGGCGCACATAGCTTTGGCCTGTTTCAGAATGGCTTGCATTTCGGGTGTGGAGAAGTCGGCCAACTCGCCGCTTCGCATTTTTTCCAGTTCACTTTTCATAGGACACTTAAATTTAGGGTGCATGGCAATATCTTGAGGGAGTGCAGAACCACTCTTATTCAAGAAGGTCTAGTGCATCTCTATTGATTGGCAACATACTTTTCGTATAGTAGACCTTTATATAAAACTTTCTGTTTGCAAAAATAGAGAAAAGATTCGGAGACATTCGTAAAATAATAGCGATATTTGCAGAAGAATGGAACATAGGCAGTTGGAAATTCCGGCAGACTTAGTATAAATGGAATATAGAAACTTCAGTCTATATTCGGATTGTTGTTTCATACCCGGCTGTGAGGACTTTAATGCGACTTTACATATAAATGGCGGTTTATGTGCCATGCGGATTGAATAAAGGAACTTTTTGCTTTAAAAGAAATAGAACAGTTAAATAATAGACATATGAAAATAGGAGATAAAGTGCGCTTCCTGAGCGAAGTAGGAGGCGGTATAGTGAAAGCTTTTCAGGGAAAGGATACGGTGCTGGTGGAAGATGAAGACGGATTCGATATTCCGATGCTGGTGCGCGAGTGCGTAGTGATTGATACGGATGATTACAATATCAAAAGGAAACCTCAAGCACCTTCTTCTCATACTCAGGCTGGTGCGGGCGCTTCCCGCAGGGAACGGACTGAGGCGACATCTATAGAGAGGGCGGACGAAAAGGAACCGGAGATTACTTATCGTCCGGCGGAAACGAAAGAAGGTGAAAAGCTGAATGTGTTGTTGGCTTACGTGCCGCAGGATATAAAGGCTATTTCCGCTACGGCGTTCGATACATATCTGGTAAACGATAGTAATTATTATCTGTATTATACGTATTTGAGTGCGGAAGGTAAAAGCTGGAAAGTACGTGCACAGGGCAGTATTGAGCCGAACACCAAGTTGTTTCTGGAAGAGTTTGAAAAAGACATATTGAACGAACTGGAACATGTGGCTGTTCAATTGATAGCGTACAAAGACGGACGTAACTTCCAGTTGAAACCGGCGGCCAGTGTAGAGTTGCGTATCGATACAGTGAAATTCTATAAGTTGCATACGTTCACCGAATCGGTTTATTTCGAAGAACCTTCCTTACGTTATGAGGTAGTAAAGGATGATGTGCCGGCCCGTCAGGTATTCGCTGATGCGGAATCGTTACAACAGGCTTTGATGCAGAAGAAGAACGTGGATAAATCCCAGCCGCAACCGCTTGTAAAACGACCTCAGCAAAACGAAATCATAGAGGTGGATTTACATATCAATGAATTGCTCGACAATACCACCGGCATGAGTAATAGCGAGATGTTGAATTATCAGTTGGATGTGTTCCGCAAAACCCTGGAAGAACATAAAGGAAACAAAGGACAGCGGATTGTGTTTATTCACGGTAAAGGGGACGGAGTGCTTCGCAGCGCGATTCTGAAAGAACTGAAATCCAAGTATAAAACCTATACAAGCCAGGACGCCTCGTTCCGTGAATACGGATTTGGCGCTACGATGGTGACTATCCACTAAAAACAATCGAAGGTATTCCAAAGGGAGACATTAGATTGTTTTTAAGCTGGTATCTTTATAGGCTGTTCTTGATGAGTGAGTGGATATCCGGCTTGTAGGATATCTCCTTTGAATCGGATATTTAATTATTGATTAATCAGCGAAAAGGATTGTCCAAAAAGTAAAAATTGAATTAGCTAAAGTTACAGATTGTAACTGAGTAAATAAAAAGCACCACTTCGGGCCTATGAAAATTAGGTGTAAAGTGGTGCTTTTCTTTATACTTGAGTTCGGTGAGTCCTAAATCGAAAGTTTTAATCTAAACTTTCATACTTTTGGGATAACCCCTTTTTCTATTTAATTGGGATTTGATTCTTTATGGTTATAATGTTCGGTCTGTTTCCTCTAAGAGTTTTGCGGCGATAAGATGAACGTAAAAAGGAGCTTAAAGGCAGGTAAAAACGGTTGAATAAAAAATGCCGGAGGAATATAATTGTTGTTCCTGTTCCTTGTCTATAGTGATGGAATAATTTCGCCGTTACGGAAATATCCTATGGCAGTTGCACACATCTATTTCGCCATTTCGAAAAAAAGTATGTAATATTTGGTAACTGCTTCTTTGTCTCATACGTTTTCTAATTAGAGCGCTTTCATGACGGAAATGTAAAGGTATATAACCTGTTGAAGATTTTGCTTCCATTAATATTTTGATTAGATTTGTGGGTGTGTTATATTCTTTGTATAGAGAGTGGCTTATTGAGTATGAACATTTTAGTCTGGGAGATCTATGAATAAGTTCATTTTATTTTGAGTTTGTTTTATGGGTTCGTGCATGTTCTTACCAATTTATGCACAAGATGAGAATCGTTCGATGGCAATGGAGGAGGTGGCGGATGCTTATAGCGTACAGCGGGTTTTTTGCATAGGTATGGAAGATTTTACACCTGATGTAGGACCTTATCTGTCACTTTGGGCATATAGCTTTTTTGGTAATGATTTCCGTGTGTCAAGTTTGAATGAAGGTATATGGAATGTGGCCATCCGATACAAGTTTTTAAAAGAGAAAAACGCATCCTTTAAGCTGGAGTGTTATGATTTGTTGAAACAGCAGAAGAATGTGACTTACATGATGACAGTGAATGGGTATAATGAAACTCGAAATAATTGTATAAGCCGGTTTGTGCTGTTTACTTTTAATTATAGATTCAGTATTTTTAGTTGAGAACTTTTGTTGGAATGAATGAACAGGAAAAACATGTATCGAAACAATAACTCTTGTTCCCAAAAGGTATAGATTGTGACTAACAATATGGAAGGGATATTTCAACTGTTTTGAATAATGAAGTGCACCTGAAAAGTTTTTCGTTTGGCTTTTAGGGTGCACTTTAATACTCGATACTTAGAATAATTTCATCTGTCCTGTTATCTCGTCGATGATATCGTTTTCACTTTTTCCTGCATCCGGATCTTCTATTTCGTTATTTTCATCAGATGAGGAATCTTCTTCAGTATCTGTCGCGTCACTTTCCGGTTCGGGGAATCGCGTTGGTTCCAGTTCAACGATTTCTTCCACTTCGAATGTGGTGATGCGCTTCCCTTTCGCTTTAAAGCTCTTTACGCCGATAAACTCGTCCACGTCGATAAGTAACGGTTCGCGGAAGCTGTCTTTTCCGCCGAAAGTGACTTGTACGCGCGGGTATACCTGACAGGTAAGCAGGATGAGTTTGCTTTCCCTGTTCTCTCCCAAGAAGTTTAGCTTGCGGGAAGTGCTTTCGAGCGCAAAACGCTTCAGATACGGGTAACCTTGCTGGTCGGCATCATAAAGGGCGGCCGACCATATTTTGTTGGCATCGAACTTTTCAATCAGCAAAATACCCGGATCGTAATGGTTATTCAAATCAAAGTCGGTAGTGTAAAAGTCGCCATTGTCCAGTATAATAAGAATGGTATCGTTGCTTTGGAATTCGCCCAGGTAATCCCCGCGACCGTCGTAGTTGAGGCGAAGCACATCCCGGTCGAACCAAACCTGGCGTCCTCCCAGGGTAGAACCTCCCCGTTGCTTCAAGCTGACCTTGTGCACCTCGTTTTTAGTCAGGATGTTACCCATCGATTGCCGCCCCTTGATAGCTATATCGCTGAAGTCTTTTTCCAGTATAATCTTTTTAAGGCGCGGGTTCGGTTTTAAGGTAACCTTGATTACTTCTGCTTCTCCGTTCGGGTTGGCCGTGAAATAAACGATGCGTGAGCCGGGCTTTCCTTGAGTCAGGTCGTATTCCTTGTCGCGGGTAATGGAAGTGACGGCGAAACGTTTTATGTAATGGAAACCGTCTTTTCCATCACGGTATACAACATTGTACACCGTCCGTTTGTCGTTCTTTTTGAAGATATTTACATAAAGTACATTCTTTCCGATAAACATCTTTTCGCTGATGCGTACCACTTTATATTTACCGTCCCGATAGAAAATGATTACATCATCGATATCCGAACAGTTGGCTATGAACTCGTCTTTCTTCAGTCCGGTCCCGATGAATCCCTCTTCACGGTTGATGTATAGTTTCTCATTCGCTTCCACCACTTTGGCCGCTTCGATGGTGTCGAAGTTACGCAGTTCGGTCATACGCGGATGGTCCTTCCCGTACTTGTTTTTCAGCATTTGGAACCAGTCGGTAGTTACCCGTACCATGTCGCTGAGGTCTCGGTTAATAGCCTCAATCTCTTCGTTCATGCGGGCGATGGCCTCATTGGCTTTGTCCTTGTTGAACTTCAGGATTCTAGCCATTTTAATTTCCATCAAGCGCAAGATATCTTCTTTCGTCACTTCGCGGATAAGCGTCGGATAGAAAGGTGTCAACCGTTCATCGATGTGTTCGCAGGCTGCGTCCATATTGGGCGCTTGTTCAAATTCTTTATCCTTGTATATGCGCTCTTCAATGAAGATCTTCTCCAGCGAAGCGAAGTGCAGGTTTTCCAGCAGTTCTCCTTTACGAATTTCCAATTCCATACGAAGCAGGTTCATCGTGTTGCTGACAGACTTTTTCAGCACGTCGCTTACGGTCAGGAAGTGCGGCTTTTGGTCGTCGATAACGCAACAGTTGGGCGAGATGCTTATCTCGCAATCGGTAAAGGCGTAGAGCGCATCCAGCGTTTTGTCGGACGATACGCCCGGAGCCAGGTGAACCAATATTTCAACCTGAGCCGATGTATTATCGTCTACTTTGCGGACCTTTATCTTACCTTTTTCTACCGCTTTCAGGATGGAGTCTATTAAGGTAGAGGTGGTCTTTCCGTATGGAATTTCGGAGATGACCAGTGTCTTGTTATCTAATTTGGTAATCTTTGCGCGTACCTTTACCACGCCGCCCCGTTCTCCATCGTTATATTTGGATACATCGATGGAACCGCCCGTCTGGAAATCAGGATACAGTTTGAACGGTTCGTTGTGCAGGCAGGCGATAGCCGCATCGCAAAGCTCGTTGAAGTTGTGCGGCAAAATCTTCGACGACAGTCCCACCGCGATACCTTCCACTCCCTGTGCCAGCAATAAGGGGAACTTCACCGGTAAGGTGATAGGCTCTTTGTTGCGTCCGTCGTAAGAAAGTTTCCATTCGGTAGTCTTCGGATTGAACACCACGTCCAAAGCGAATTTCGAAAGGCGTGCTTCTATATAACGGGGAGCAGCGGCGCTGTCGCCCGTCAGAATATTACCCCAGTTACCTTGGCAATCTACTAAAAGGTCTTTTTGTCCCAACTGCACCAGAGCGTCGCCGATAGACGCGTCGCCGTGCGGATGGAACTGCATGGTATGCCCTACAATATTGGCAACTTTGTTATAACGCCCGTCGTCCAACCGCTTCATGGAGTGAAGAATGCGGCGTTGCACCGGTTTCAGTCCATCGTTGATATGGGGTACGGCTCGTTCGAGAATTACATATGAGGCATAATCCAGGAACCAGTTCTGATACATACCGCTCAGTTGGTGTCGCATTGATTCGTTGGATGTATCTGCCGGCTTGTAATCAGAATGTTCCGTAATGAAGTCGTCTTTTTCAATAATATCGTCGTTCATAGATAGTGTCTTATATGGTGAGTTTGCAGCAAATTTACGACTTTTTTCGCAACTTGTGGCAAAAAGATTGTTTCAATTTGTTTAAGGCGCTCCTTGGAGTGTAATCAAAACAAAATATTTGCATAATTTAGTGGTTTTATGGCGTATAATGTTTCTATCTGTGGGGTTGAGGGCTGCTATGTTCGTAATTACAGGTAAAGAGCCGCATGTCGTTGGCAGATGGTTTAGGCTTGTATTAACAGATGGATTGAGTTTATATTCGTGGTTATGCCATTTTATGCCACAGCAGCGGCACAGGTGTGCCATAATGATTGGCACAGTTGTGACTTAACGTGTGTCACATCTGTGACATGCCTGCTGTCACAGTTGTGCCACTTAGTTGGCACAAAATGGGATGACCATGAGTGTGCCTAGAAACAGTTTACACTTCCTCCTGTTTCCTTCTTGATTCATTATACAGAGAGCCGAAAGCTTTCCTTGTTTTCTTCACTACCCGGCTTCTGTGCCTCTATCTAAATAAGGCCCATCCTTCTTGATGGATTCTAAGATCTGTCGGTTGTATATTCATTAAATTTCCTCTAAGAAAACGTTAAGGGCATCCTTGTCTTTCTTATATCACCGGCATATAAATGCCGATTTATCTAAATTTGTACGATTATGGAGGAGTTGTTAATTCTGTATTAAACAGCAGAACCATCATAGGCATGGAATAAGGCAGATAATCTGTTAGTCCATCAAGAAAGTATGAACCGTTTCTTATGGTTTGTCTTTATTGTTGATACTGTAGTGTTTTAACTGTTATTTTTGCTGTATTTCTATATAAATTAGGTACTTATATACATATCTACACTGGAAATCCTTCCATTCTCGGAGGGATTTCTTTTACATAACAAGATATCGACAAATATTCACAATTTAGATTAGTATAGTCTTATGTTCAGTGAACAAAAGATGATATTCTTTGTTAATATGACAAAAGTTACTACATTTGCACGGTTTTGCAGAACGAGTTGACAAACTGGCATAAATAAACCCTGACAAAGTTGCAGCTTTGCCAGGGAAAATTAGGAGTTAAAATTATTTTTCGTAGTCAAAACGAACGTTGCGCGTTATAAATGCGCTAAGACCTGCTCCTTCACGAGCAAGTTTTTTCATCGTTTCTACGTTACTTGCTCCTGCGCTTGTATAGCTATAGGAATATGGTTTGCCACCTTTGAACCAAACTGTAATACGATGTGGTTCAATATCATAACCAATAACAGGAGAATTACCTCTTAAATTAGAGTATCTTTCCATAAATTTATTCGATTAATAGGTTAAAAACTCCGCAAACGCCTGACTGGTTTGCTTCAGCCGCCCACTTTTTTATAGAGATTGGGCATTCTTACTGTAGAAGATTATTTCTTCTTACTTGGTTTCTGTGACAATGCACTTCCAGCTGCCGTTTTGCTTGCTTTACTAGTTCTCCCGTCACGAAGAACTTTAGAAGCAGCAGACGCAGCTTTGGAACTGGTCACTTTCTTTTCATTTCCCATAAAAATGCTTATTATTGCACATTCGAAAAACGATCTCTTATCTTCAGGTTGCAGGGGAAGAGGTCTATAAAAGCCTGTCTACATATCCTCACGGACTTATTGGCTTAGTAGTTAGCCAAATTTGAAACAAAAGTTCAGAAACTTCTGTCATTAATATTCTTACAAACAGCGTGCCAAAGTTTAACAGATTATTCCATTTCTTCACTATCACGCTATATATTCAGTATCAATCATTAATATTACTGAATATGAAATTAGACGAAAACAT
>ERZ825137.1503-NODE-1503-length-29962-cov-7.120774_pt1 | contig 29962 bp, 27 predicted proteins | sample MGYA00519873_ERZ825137 | MGnify/ENA primary metagenome ERZ825137 (study PRJEB31778, sample SAMEA3449190) | human gut metagenome | biome: human gut; feature: human-associated habitat; material: faeces | place: United Kingdom | collected 2010/2012 ...
ACCCTGGCGATGTCTTCTATCTCCACTCCCGTCTTCTGGAGCGGGCAGCCCAGCTGTCCCCGGAGCTTGGCGGCGGCAGCCTGACGGCTCTGCCCATCATCGAGACCCAGGCCGGCGACGTGTCCGCCTACATTCCCACCAACGTCATTTCCATCACCGACGGCCAGATCTTCCTGGAGACCGAGCTGTTCAACTCCGGCATCATGCCCGCCGTGAACCCCGGTATTTCCGTCTCCCGTGTCGGCGGTGACGCTCAGATCAAGGCCATGAAGAAGGTGGCCGGTTCTCTGAAGCTGCTGTACTCCCAGTACCGTGAGCTGCAAAGCTTCGCCCAGTTCGGCTCCGACCTGGACGCGGATACCAAGTCCCGTCTGGCTCTGGGCGAACGGATCGTGGCCGTGCTGAAGCAGAAGAACGGTTCTCCCAAGGAAGTGGCGCAGCAGGTGTGCATCATCTACGCCGTGACCCACGGATATCTCACTTCCATTCCCGTGGCGCAGATCCCCGAGTTTGAAAAGCGGCTGGAAGAGCATATGAACAATCACCACGCCGACGTTCTCGAGGCCATTCGCTCCACCGGCAAGCTGGAGACCGAGACGGAGAACGCCCTGAAAGCTGCCCTGGACGAGCTGGTGGCTGAATTCCGGGCATAAGGAGGGATAAGCCATGGCTGGCGTTTCCACCAAGGAAATCAAAAACCGCATCCGAAGCATGGAGTCCACCAGGCAGATCACAAAGGCCATGGAAATGGTCGCTGCCTCCAAGCTCCGCCGGGCGCAGGCGCAGGTGCTTTCCTCCCGCCCCTATTTTGAAATTCTTTACTCCACCATCGCGGACATCGCGTCCTCCAACCGGGATTTCTCCTCCCCCTATTTACAGGAGCGTCCTGTGAAAAAGGTGATGTATATCGTCATTGCCGGTGACCGCGGTCTTGCCGGCGGCTATAACAGCAACATTCTCAAGCTGGTTCAGTCGGAGATCGCTGGCAAGGACGCCGTAGTCCTGCCCATCGGCAAGAAGGCTCTGGACTATTTCAGGAGCAAGCAGATCCCGACCTTTACGGAGCACTACGCCGAAGCGGCCGAACTGACCGTGGGTGACTGCTTCTCCGTCTCCAAGCAGGTAAGCAAGGCTTTTCTGGCAGGAGAATTTGACCAGATCGTCATTGCGTATACCAATTTTGTCTCCGTCCTTGCCCAGACGCCCGCAGCCATGCAGCTGCTGCCTCTGAAAAAGCCGGAAAAGAAAGAGAGTACCAATCAGGGCGATATCCTGTACGAGGGCGACAGCGAAGAGGTTTTCGCCGCGATCATCCCCGAGTATCTGGGCGGCGTTATCTACGGTGCGCTGTGCGAAAGCCGCGCCTCCGAGCAGGCTGCCCGCCGGGCTGCCATGGATTCCGCGACCCAGAACGCCGACGATATGATCGACGACCTGAGCTTGAAATTCAACCGCGCCCGTCAGGCCGCGATCACGCAGGAGATCACAGAGATCGTCGCAGGTTCCTGAGTCCCCGCAGGGGCGGTATTCTGATCGCCCAATCCCCAGAAGTTACGAATTTGCGGTATCTAATGTCGGTTAAGCCCGGAATTTTGGGTAAAAGTGGGTATTCCCCCCGCGTTTTGTTCCGCAAATATTTCAGCAGAAGGAGTTGAATTCCCAATGGCCAAAAACAAAGGAACTGTGATCCAGGTCATGGGTCCTGTTCTTGACATCCGTTTCGCTGACGACCAGCTGCCCGGGCTGCTCAGCGCCATCGAGATTCCCAACGGCGAGCATACCATCGTGGCGGAGGTCGCCCAGCACATCGGCGACAATGTGGTTCGCTGCGTCGCCATGTCCTCCACGGACGGCCTGCAGCGCGGCACCGAGGCCACCGACACCGGCGCGCCTATCTCCGTTCCCGTTGGCGAAGAGTGCCTGGGACGTGTATTTAACCTGCTGGGTCAGCCCATTGACAACAAAGCGCCTGTACAGGGCGTCGAGCGCTGGCCCATCCACCGTCCCGCTCCCTCCTACGAGGAGCAGCAGCCCGCTACCGAGATTCTGGAAACCGGCATCAAGGTCATCGACCTGATCTGCCCCTATGCCAAGGGCGGTAAGATCGGTCTGTTCGGCGGCGCGGGCGTTGGCAAGACCGTTCTGATTCAGGAACTGATTTACAACATCGCCACTGCCCACAACGGCTATTCCGTTTTCACCGGCGTTGGCGAGCGTACCCGTGAGGGTAACGACCTGTACAACGAAATGACCGAGTCCGGCGTTATTTCCAAGACCGCCATGGTCTTCGGTCAGATGAACGAACCGCCAGGAGCCCGTATGCGCGTGGGCCTGTCCGGCCTGACCATGGCAGAGTATTTCCGTGATGTGAAGCATCAGGACGTGCTGCTGTTCATTGACAACATCTTCCGTTTCACCCAGGCCGGTTCCGAGGTTTCCGCACTGCTTGGCCGTATGCCCTCCGCCGTCGGCTATCAGCCCACTCTGGCAACGGAAATGGGCGCATTGCAGGAGCGCATCACCTCCACCAAGGAAGGCTCCATCACCTCCGTTCAGGCCGTCTACGTTCCCGCCGACGACCTGACCGACCCCGCCCCCGCTACCACCTTCGCCCACCTGGACGCCACAACGGTTCTTGACCGCGGCATTTCCTCTCTGGGCATTTACCCCGCCGTTGACCCGCTGGACTCCACTTCCCGTATCCTGACTCCCGAAATCGTTGGTCAGGAGCATTACGAGACCGCCCGTGCCGTGCAGAGCATCCTCCAGCGCTACAAAGAGCTGCAGGACATCATCGCCATCATGGGTATGGACGAGCTTTCCGAAGAGGACAAGCTGACGGTCAACCGCGCCCGTAAGGTGCAGCGCTTCCTCAGCCAGCCCTTCCATGTTGCCGAGCAGTTCACCGGCTATCAGGGCAAGTACGTCCCCCTGAAGGAAACCATCCGCTCCTTCCAGGAAATCATTGCGGGTAAATATGACGACATTCCCGAATCCTACTTCCTGTTCGCCGGCTCCATCGACGACGTGGTTGCCAAGTACCGGGGCGGTGAGAAGGCATGACACCCTTCCACTTGAAAATCGTCACCCCCGACGGCCTGATTTATGACGGTCAGGCAGAAGAACTGCTTGTTCGCACCACCAACGGCGACGTCGGCATTCTTGCCCGTCACATGAACTATGTCGCCCCTCTGGGTATGGGGCGGGCCGTCATTGTGTCCGACGGACAGCGCCGGACAGCGGCGTGCATCGGCGGTATGGTCAGCGTCTCAAAGGGCGAGGTGACGTTAGTCCCCACTACCTTTGAGTGGGCAGACAAGATCGATGTTGCCCGTGCGGAGGCTGCCCTGGAAAAGGCAGAGAAGGTTCTCCACGATCAGAACGCTTCCGACACTGACCTGCGTCTGGCAGAAGCCAAGCTTCACCGCGCACTGGTCAGAAAGAGCGTTGCCTCCAACTTATAAGCGATCACCCCGGTATCCGAATGGATACCGGGGTCGTTTCAGAATACAGACGAGAGGTAATAAGCGTATGAACGAGGCATTACTGGGCAAGTGTGGGTTTTACTGCGGGTCTTGCCCGACCTACATAAACGGCGGCTGCACGGGTTGTATGGAAGACCATAAAACCGGCGACTGTTACACCCGTGACTGCGTTTTGCAGCAGGGTATTTCCTGCTGCGGCATCTGTGAACGGTTCCCGTGCGATACCATAATGACACGGCCGCACTCTACCGTCCTTGATAAGGACTGGCTGCGGTGGAAGAAAGTGAGCAGCACCAATGGTAATTCAGAAAATTGACAGCGATATCGAAAAAAAGGAAATCGCAAGAGCCATTCTGGAAGCGCTTCCGGATTGGTTCGGCATCCCGGAAGCTATGGAAGCGTACATCGCGGACAGCAAAGGCCGCCCATTCTTCTGCGCCTTTGCGGACGATGTTCCCGTCGGCTTTCTCTATCTGAAAGAAACCGGGCGGCATACCGTGGAGCTGGCCGTCATGGGCGTGCGGAAGGAATATCATCGGCAAGGCATCGGCAGAGCGCTTTTTGAGCAGGCCAAAGCCGAAGCCAAACGGCTGGGATATTCCTTTATCCAAGTCAAAACCGTCCAGATGGGCAGATATGCTATTTACGACGACACCAACCGCTTCTATCTCTCTCTGGGATTCAAGGAACTGGAAGTGTTCCCAACGCTGTGGGACGAATGGAATCCCTGCCAGATTTATATAATGACTATATAGGCTCAAAATCACCCTGGTATCTGTTGGATACCAGGGTGATTTGTTTTGTATAGCTCGCCGTGAACGTTATTCTTCGGTGGCCTTCGGGTCTTCCTTCCCGTCCTCGAAGCCGTCGAACATGGAGGTGGAGGAAGCATCTCCCACTTCCCTGCCCTGCATGATCGCTTCAAACTGCTCGCCGGTCATGGTCTCCTTTTCCAGAAGGAAGTCCACGACCTTGTGAAGCTTGTCGCTGTTGTCTGTCAGAATCTGCTTGCAGTGGTCGTATGCCTTGTCGATCAGCGCCTTGACCTCGTCGTCGATGGTTCCGGCAATCTTCTCGGAATAGCTCTTCGTGGTCTGGTAGTCCCGACCAATGAACACCTCTCCGCCGTCAAGATAAGACACTGTACCCAGCTTCTCGCACATGCCGTAGCGAGCGACCATGTCCTTCGCCAGCTTGGTTGCCCGGTCGATGTCGTTGGAAGCGCCCACGGAGATATCCCCCACATACAGCGCCTCGGCCACTCTTCCGCCCAGCAGCCCCACGATCTGCTCGTACATCTCGTTCCGTGTCAGGTTGGAGGAATCGTCCTTGGGCAGGTACCAGGTGGCACCCAGGCTCCTGCCCCGGGGCACAATGGAGATCTGCCGTACCGGGTCGTGAGAGGGCAGCCGGTACATGGCCACGGCGTGGCCCGCCTCGTGGATGGCCGTGGTCTTCAGGTCCCGGCGGGACTGGACGTGGCTCTTCTTGGCAGGACCGGCTACGATCTTCATCAAAGCCTCGTTGATGTCCTCCATGTTCAGCACAGGGCGATTCTCCCGGGCGGCCAGAATGGCAGCCTCGTTTAAGAGGTTGCTCAGGTCAGCGCCGGTGAAGCCGGAGGTTGCCCGGGCAACGGTGCGCAGATTGACGGAGTCATCCAGCTTTTTGTCCTTGGCGTGGACTTTCAGAATCTCCTCCCGGCCCTTCACATCCGGGGCATTGACCTGGATCTGCCGGTCAAACCGTCCGGGCCGCAGCAGAGCGGGGTCAAGAATGTCAGGGCGGTTGGTGGCCGCCAGGACGATGATGCCCTTGCCGGGGTCAAAGCCGTCCATCTCCGCCAGCAGCTGGTTCAGCGTCTGCTCCCGCTCGTCGTTGCCGCCGCCGAAGCGGCTGTCGCGGGTCTTGCCGATGGCGTCGATCTCGTCGATAAAAATGATGCACGGGGCGACCTTGGCCGCCTCCTTGAACAGGTCGCGGACACGGCTGGCGCCCACGCCCACGAACATCTCCACGAAGCCCGAGCCGGAGATGGAGAAGAACGGCACGCCCGCCTCGCCGGCCACGGCCTTGGCCAGCAGCGTCTTGCCCGTGCCGGGAGAGCCCACCAGCAGTGCGCCCTTGGGCAGCTTGGCGCCGATGGCGGTATAGCGCCCCGGATTGTGCAGAAAATCGATGATTTCTTCCAGGGATTCCTTGGCTTCGTCCTGTCCGGCGACATCCTTGAAGGTGACGCCGGTGGATTTTTCCATATAAACCTTTGCATTGGATTTGCCCACATTTCCGATACCGCCGAAGCCTCCGCCGCCGGACTTGCTCATGAGCCGCATCAGCAGCATGAACAGGCCCACCATGATGATGACCGGCAGGATATAGTTGATCATCAGCAGCAGAATGGGGTTCATCTCCGCCTCATAGTAGCCGGTATAGGCCACCTTGTGCTCCTTCAGCAGCGGCAGCAGCTCGCTGTTGCTGAGATAGGCGGTATACAGCGTCAGCGACCCGTCCTCCGTCTGCTTGTAGGACTTCTCCTCCGTCTTGCCGCCGGAGGTGACCTCCTCGGTGTAGACGTAGCCCTCTACCGGGGTGACGTAGATGGTGCTGTCCTTGAACAGGATCTCCTCCACCTGGTTTTTCTCCACCATGTCGATCATTTCGCTGTATTTGATCTCGTGGCTGGTGGTTTTGTTGGCGGTGTTGTGGTTGTAGGCGTTGAAATAGTTGAACGCCACCGTCAGCACCAGCGCCCAGGCGATGAGCGTAAGAACACCCCGCAGGTTGCTGTTTTTGTTATTTTTCCCGTTCTTATTGTTGTTATTTCCGTTATTTTCTGCCATATTTACATCCTCCCTGTCAGGCAAGAGAGCTTTCTTGTTTTGGTCAGTATACCACAGGCGGCGGAAAGTCACAAGCCGCGAGGTGTGGATTTCCCTGTAAAATTTCTATGAATGCTGCTTTATATTGGCAGAATTTTATGATATAATATTTTAATAACCTTGTATTAACTTTGCATGAATGAGGTCATCGTATGGGTATGAAGGACACGGAAAACCGCCGGACGCTGCCGGAGGCGGAGGCGGACGGCATCATCGAGGGCCGCAACGCCGTCATTGAGGCGCTGCGGACAGGGACGGCCATCGACAAAATTTACATCGCCAAGGGCGAGACGGACAAGACACTGGGGCATATCGCCTCCAAGGCCCGGGACGCCGGCATCGTGGTGGTGGACGCCGACCGGCGGAAGCTGGACAGCATGAGCCGCACCCACGCCCACCAGGGCGTGATCGCCCTGGCCGCCGTGCGGGAGTACGCGACGGTGGACAGCATTCTGGCCGCCGCCGCGGAGAAGGGCGAAGCGCCGCTGCTGGTGGTGTGCGACGAGATCTCCGACCCCCACAACCTGGGCGCGATCCTGCGTACCGCCGAGTGCGCCGGGGCTCACGGCGTGGTGATCCCCAAGCGCCGCAGCGCCGGTCTGACGGCCATCGTGGCCAAGACCTCCGCCGGGGCGGTGAGCTATATGCCGGTGGCCCGCGTGCCCAACATCCCGGCGCTGCTGAAGGAGCTGAAAAAGCAGGGCGTGTGGGTATTCGGCACGGCGGCGGACGGCAGCACCGCCCTGTACGACGCAGATCTGAAGGGCCCGGCGGCCATTGTCATCGGCTCGGAGGGCAGCGGCATGACCCGGCTGGCGGCGGAGAGCTGCGACTTTTTGGTGAGCATCCCCATGAAGGGGCGCATCTCGTCCCTGAACGCCAGCGCCGCCGCGGCGATTTTGCTGTATGAGGCGGTGCGGCAGAGAGGAAACTAAACGCGGAACGCGAGGGGCTATGAGCAGGCGATACGACAGAAACGGCTATACAAACGTCCCGGAGGAGGACGAGTATTCGTTGGAAGCCATCCTGGCCGAGTACGGCAAGGGTGGGCGTCAGCCTGCTCAAACGACGGAAGTGCCCGAAGCCGGGGCAGAGGACTCCCCTGCCCCGGCGGCGGAAAAGGCGCCTCCCGAGCCGGCGGAAGCGCCCCCTGTGGAGGAGGCTCTGCCGGCGGAGGAAGTCTCCGCGGAGGACGAGCTGTATCAGTCCGACGCGCCGGACCGGGTGGCGCTGAAGGACATTATGAGCCAGACCGTGGACGCGGTGCTGGAGGATGGAGACGACGGTGTCATCGAACAGCCCGTGTCCCTGGGCGAAAGGCTTGCGGCGCTGGCGCAGCGCTGGCAGGAGCGCCGCAGCGGGCAGAAGCGACGTCCCCGGTTTCAGGACACGGAGCAGTTCTTCGATCAGCCGGAGGACGAACCGGAGGAGGAAGACCCGCCTGAGCCCGAGCCGCTGACAGAGGATCTGCTGCGGGACGAAAAGCGGCACTGCCGCCGGTCGCGGCGGAGTCTGGTGCTGGCGCTGCTGCCCACGGCAGCGCTGACGGCGGCGGCCGTATTGCAGGAGCTGGAAAAGCTGCCCTCCGCGTGGCTGGACGAGGCGGTGCTGCGGTGCGCCGCGCTGGGCGGCGGGCTGCTGCTGACGGCCCTGCTGTGTATGCCCGTGTGGCAGCGGGCCGCAGACCTGCTGCGGCAGGGCCGGGTGGGCTGCGAGCTGTGCGCCGGTGTGACGGTGCTGACCCAGCTGCTGTGCTGCGTGTGCGGCATGGTCACGGGCAGCACGCTGGCCACGCCCTATGCCGCCGCCGGGGCGCTGCTGGTGGTGTCCTGCCAGTGGGGGCTGTATCTGGAGGCGGAGACACGGCGCAGCGCATATCATCTTCTTGAATTGAATGGCCAGCCGCCCTATGTGGCCTCCGTCACGGCGGCGGGCGTGTGCAGGCAGCTGGGGAAAGCAGAGGGCTTCTACCGTCTGACGGTGAAGGACGACCCGGCCCGGCTGTGGCAGAATTACGTGCTGCCCCTGCTTTTGTCGGCGGCGGTGGTGCTGTCCGGCGTGGTGTGCCTGACAGGGCAGCGGATGAACGACTTCCCCTGGGTGCTGACGTCACTGGTGACGGCGGGCATGGGCATGGCCATCCCGCTGACCGGGGTGCTGCCCCTGTTCTATCTGTCCCGGCGGCTGGGCCGCAGCGGCTGCGCCGCGGCAGGCTACGCCGGCGCACGGGCGCTGAGCCGCCCCAACCGGCTGATTTTGACGGACGACGACCTGTTCCCGTCCGGAACGGTATCGCTGAACGGCTACAAGGTGTTCGGCGAGGAGCGAAGCCGGGCGGTGTCCTACGCCGCGTCGGTGGCCAAGGCGGCGGGCAGCAGCCTGACGCCGCTGCTGGAGCGGCAGCTCACCGCCGAGGGCGGCTTCCACCTGCCGGTGGACGGGCTGCGGTTCTGCGAGGAGGGCGGCGTGGAGGCCACCATCCGGGGCGAGACGGTGCTGCTGGGCAGCGCGTATTTCATGAAGAAGCGCAAGGTGGCGCTGCCCCGGGATATGAAGCTGCCCACCGGCGTATTCCTGGCGGTGGACGGCGTGCTGACGGCGGTGTTCGCCATCAAGTACCAGCCCTCCCGCAACGCGGAGTGGGCGCTGCGGACGCTGCGGCGCTTCCGCATCACGCCGGTGCTGGCGGTGCGCGGCGGCAACGTGACGCCGGGGCTGATCAAGCGAAAGTTCGGCGTGGACGCCAAGCCGGTATACCCCGACGTTTCCACCCGGCTGGCGCTGGCAGAGCTGGCCCGGCAGCAGGGCGAAACGCCCTACGCCGTCATCTGCCGGGAGGGCTTGCTGCCGCTGGTGGAGGCGGTGGCCGGCAGCCGCCGGGCCGTAAAGGCCGTCCGCACCGCCACGTTGCTGAGCTACCTGGGCGCGCTGGCGGGCGTTGCGCTGGCGTATTATCTCACGTCCATCGGTAATTTCGCGCTGCTGACGCCGCTGGCCATGGTGCTGTATCAGCTGCTGTGGCTGCTGCCCACGCTGCTATTGGCGGGGTTGGTGAAGCATTATTGACAGAATGAGCCAAAGGGCCTCCGGCAAAAGCCGGAGGCCCTTGTTATGCGCTTTATTCTCCCCACTGCTCCATGCGGCGCACCAGCGCGGGCAGTGCCTTTTCAAACTCCACGCCGTACCAGCCGGCGGCGGGGTCGCGCTCCGTGGCGAGGATGCAGTCCAGGGTGAAATCCACCGCCAGCTGCACCGCCTGCTCCAGCGCCATGCCCCGCACCAGTCCACCGGTAACGGCGGCGGCAAAGATGTCCCCCGTGCCGTGGAACAACGCGGGATGCCGCGGGCCGAGACATGTAAAGTACGTGCCGGCGGCGCTGTCGTAGCCCATAGCGCCCAGCTTGTCCGGGGAGAAGGACGCACCGGTGAGCACCACCCTTTTCGCGCCCAGCGATGCCACCTTTTGCAGCAGCTCCCGGGCAAAGGGCTCGTCCATGTCCTCGCGGTAGGGCGTCCCGGTGAGCAGGCACGCCTCCGTCAGGTTGGGCAGCGCCACGTCCGCCTGGGCCACCACCTGGGCCATGGCCTTAGGAAAATCGTCGTCGAACCCGGCGTACAGCTTTCCGTGGTCCGCCATGGCGGGATCGACCACCAAAAGCGTTTCGGGACTGCGGATGGACGCCACGAAATCCAGCACCTGCCGCGTCTGAGGCGCGGAGGCGATGTAGCCGGTGGATATGGCGTCGAACGTTACGCCCTGGCTGCGCCAGTGGCGGGCGATGGGCGTCAGCTGGTCCGTCAGGTCCTTGCAGGTGAAGCCGGGAAAAGCGGTGTGGGTGCTGAGTACGGCGGTGGGCACGATGGCGCACTCCACGCCCATGGCGGAGATCACCGGCAGCGCTACCGTCAGCGAACAGCGTCCCAGGCAGGAGATGTCCTGGATGGACACGACACGCTTCATGCACAGCACCTCCGATCAAATAAAACTATGCTCCCGCCCTGCAAAAGTCCGGAGCGGCCAAGACCGCCCCGGCATTCTGGTGCGGGCATGGGGACTCGAACCCCAACGCATTGCTGCACGAGAACCTAAATCTCGCATGTCTACCAATTCCATCATGCCCGCATATACGCCGTGTATTGTAGCACATTTCCACCGGCGGTGCAAGGAATGTTTTGGCTTCCACGGTGAAATGTGGTACGCAAAGCAGGGCCTGCGGTACGCAAAGCAGGGCCTGCGGCACGCCGCAGGCCCTGCTTTTGTTGTCTGAAAAGTTCCCGGTTACAGGTTCTTCTCGTAGGACTCGATCATCTTCTTGAACGTGTGACCCGCAGGAACGCAGGGTTCTGAACCCCTTGCAGCAACTTGGTTTTCCCGCTGTTCGGTCAGTTCCCCTGTGATGATACCCACACGATGTTCGAACTTTCGAAGGTACTTTTCGGTGGTTTCTCCTGTGAAAATCTTGATTTGCAGCAGAAGCGTATTTTCATCTGTGGCCGTGACAAAAATCTTGTCGATATATTTGTCCACAAACTCTTTCGTGATCACGCCGCTTGCCGCATCCCGCTGGGCGTTGGCAAGCACATTCCTGATCTCGTCGATCTTCCGGCGGAATTCTTCACCCTCCAGTGCGGCCTGTTCCAGTTCCGCGATTTCTTCTTCTGCCGCCCGGATTTCCTCGTTGCAGGCGGCGGTCATGGACTTGAAGTCGGCGTTTGTGATGCTGTCATCTGCGGCGAGCTGCAGGAGCTTGTTTTTCTTCCGATTGGCAAGATCAATGATCTTCTGCTGCTCTTCGATCTTTTGTGGCAGGGCGCCGTTTATGGTCAGCTCGTTGTACATCCGTATATACTCCGCCACCATGGCGTCGGCGTCGGCCTTAGTGTCACGGAACACCTCGTACAGCACAGGCTTGATTTCTTCTTCGTAGATGGCAAAGGAGCCGCAGGAGTCGGCGCCGTTTTTGATCTTACCGGAGCAGAGCCATTTACTGTTTTTGTGTCCGCTTCTGTCCCTGGATTCCCGTCGGTAGTAGGGCTGTCCGCAATGGGTACACCACAGCTTTCCGGTCAGCAGATTCGCGTGATTGCAGATGCCCTGCCGGTTCTTCACGTCCTCACTGCGGCGTTTGAGAATTTCGTTTGCCTTGTCCCAGAGTTCCTCGGAAACGATAGCCGGGACGATCTCGCCGGTCTCATCTTTGAACATCACCCATTCATCCGGCGGGAGGAATTTTTGCTTTTTGGTGAACATATCCACCACCTTGACCTTGTTGCCTACATAATATCCCTTGTATTTCGGATTGGAAATCATATTGGCCATGGTAGAGTGGGCAATCTTGTTGCCGTTGAGGTTTCGATAGCCTTTTTCCCAGAACAGCGTCTCGATCTGCTTCATGGAGTATTGGTCGGTGGCGTAGAGTTCAAACAGCTCTCTGACCATGGGAGCCTCGGTCTCGTCGATGACCAGCCGTTTCTGATCCTTTCGGTAGCCAAAAATCCGACTGTTGCCCAGAACCACATTTTGCTTGATGGCCTGCTGATGCCCGAACTTCACACGGGAGGACAGCTTGCGAAGCTCGTCCTGCGCGATGGAGGACATGATCGACAGGCGAAGCTCGGAGTCTTCATCCAGCGTATTGATATTGTCGTTCTGGAAAAAGACGCCGACACCATAGCTCAAAAGCTGCCGGGTGTACTGGATGGAGTCCAATGTGTTTCTGGCAAAACGGGAGATCTCCTTAGTGATCACAAGGTCGAAGCGATCCTCTGCGGCTTCCTCCACCATGCGGTTGAAGTTTTCCCGCTTCTTTGTGGAGATACCGGAAAGGCCCTCGTCGATGTAGCCAGGCACAAAGGTCCATGCCCGATTTTTGCGGATCAGATCTTCGTAGTACCGGATCTGGTTTTCCAGAGAGTTCAGCTGTTCATCCGATTCTGAGGATACACGGGCGTAGTAAGTTACCCGCAGCGGAATGTCATAGATGCTTTTTGTGCGGAGCTGCTGCCGCACTGCGTGTATATCCATAAGCGTTCTCCTTGATTTCGTAAAATCATCATCTATATTATACACAATACAAAAAAGAAAAGCAAGAGGTCTGTGGAATATGCAGACCTCTTGCGGTGTGATTATCTCGACAGACTCCTTGTGGTTCTGGCATCAATCTTGTTGATCATCAGGTTGCGCTCTCGTTCTGTGATCATGCCCTTCTCGAACAGCACCTGGTTGTAGTATTTCAGCCAGGCTTCTTCGACGATTGCTTTTTTCTGCTGCTCTGGGGTAACGTTTTTGCTCTTTTTTACTGCCATAGAATTCCTCGCTTTCATGCCTATTATTGCCTCAGATTTCCTGTTTCATTCGACTGTGATGCGCGGATCGCTGCGCGGAATAAGCACGGATGACCTCGTCCGGGATAGCATCCACAGTGCGCCGAAGCTCGTCCAGTTCGGAGAGCTTGCGCTGAGTCTCCAGTTTCTTTTGGATGCTTTCTCTGGATGCGGAAGAAAGTCTCTTTTCCAGCTCCGCATTTTCCTCGGTCAGCTCTTTGTACGTCTTGTCGTACTTTTTCAGCTTCGTCCGCATGATCTCTACACCGGGGATATATTTGTCCAGAAGTGCCTCAAGCTCTTCGGCCTTGGCTTTTTTGTTGAACGGGTTACTGTCGTTCAGAATGGCCATGATCTGATCCTTCATTCGGTTCAGATGCACAGCCTCCTTGAACAGCCTCGGCGGGATGTGGGTGCGCCCGGTCTCGCTGGCGCTCTCGCCGCGCTCCAGATCGGGATACTTCTTTACCATGTGCTTCCAGAACTCGTCCTGCCACCAGGTCAGCTTTTTCTTGTTGCCCACGATCTCTTTGGCACTGAGCCGCTTATCTTCCGTCAGCGGGACAAAACAAAGGTGCATATGGGGCGTTTTCTCGTCCATATGCACCACGGCAGATATGATCGTGTCTTTCGACTGATATTTCTGGATGAATTCAAGCGCCTCAGTGAAATAGGCTTTGACTTCGGATTTCTTCTTGCCTTTGAAAAACTCCGGGCTTGCCGTTACAAGGGCTTCCACAACATGCACACTGTCGGAACGGGTGCGGCAGCCTGCTTTTGCAATCTGTTTTTCGGACTCCGCACGGTATTTACGCTCTGGTGTTACCAGATGGAAATTAAGGTGGCTGCGGGCGGTGTCAATGTCAGGATTGCTGGCGTATTTCTCTTTGGTGCGTTCGTTGTGGGATTCGATGTGACCGATCTCCGGTCCCTTATACTTGGCAAAGCGAAGAATGGCGTATTGTGCTTTCATCAAAATCTCCTTTCCTAACTTGAAAACATCCATCCCATCTACCCATCTATCCCACACGGGATGCTTGGGATGGATGGGATGGTGGATTTTGGGTTTGGCTTCATGAAATTGGCGGCGTGACCAGCGCCTCGATGCCCCAGAAGCCGTTGACCCGTTTGCCGAGGCGGTTGGTAATGTGGTTGTCGTGTTCCAGGCCGAATTCGTCGGCGTGCTTTTTGAGCGTCATGCTCACCGTCCGTGCCGCCAGCGGTTTGTAGGCGTTGTCCTCACACCACATGGAATAGATGGCGTAGAGATCGACGGAGGTAATGGTGCTGTCGGCCTTCAACCGGATGTACCCCTCCGAGCGCAGAAACAGCAGAACATTGTCTGCCTCCTGCTTGGCCTCCACACGGTTGTCTCTGGTGCGGGCACTTTCGGTGAACCGGTAGCTGTTTCCAATCAGCCTCCGCAGACCATCCAGACACCAGAGGAAGATCCCCTCGATTTCGGCACAGAGCTTGTCCGCAAGAAAAGGATCGTCCTCACGGTCGAGGGGCTTCTTTTTCACCGACAGAATCAGCTGCCGCCGGTAGAAGCCGTCCGAGTGGTCGTATAAGGATTCCAGATCGCCGTTGGAAAAGGCCAGAAACCGGACATACATCTGCCCCTGATAGCTCTGCTCGCCCTTTCGCTCCAAGTCCATGGGCATCTCGGCGGTGATCAGCGATTTGAGATAGTGGGTGGATTTCAACGCTTCCATCTTCATGTCATCGTCTACCATCAGAAGCTGGTGCTCCAGATCGGCCCGGGCAAAGGGGCTGCGCTCCACCTTGGCGATACTGCCGTTTTTCAGATTGTCACCCAGCATCTTCTGCATCACCACACCGATGCGGCTTTTTCCCTCGCCGCCGTTGCCTTTGAGCAGCATCATGGTCTGCCCGCGGTTGGTGGGGATGAGGCAGTAGCCGAGATACTCCTGCAGGGTCAGAATGTCCTCATCCTCCAGAAGCTCCGACAAAAAATGCAGCCATGTCACGGGCTGCGGAGCTTCGGGATCATATTTGACCGGCAGGCGGTTGCGGCAGAACTCCTTGTGATCGGTGAACTCACCGTTCAGAAACAGCGTGCCGTTGGCCACATGGAGCCTGTCTTCGTGTACCGGCAGGTTCGGTGCATAGGCCTCCAGCTTCAGCATTTCCAGAAGCGCAGACGCCCGCTTTGCAAGGCCACAGCTGAGATAAGGGCGGAGCATCTCGTAGATATCTTTACGGACGCTTTCTTCATCTTTGATGCGTCCCTCCCTGGTGAAGAAACTGCCGCCCATCCGCACCATAGGGTGCTTCTGCAGAAAGTCCTCGCAGAACCCGACCTCATTTACCATTTTACCGTCGTACCAAAAGGGCCTTTCGCCGGTGTATTCATGTTTGTTCATTCGATTCCTCCTTGATCTCTCGCAGGTGATCCTGCAGGAGCGTGATTTTGTTGTCTTTCATCATGTCGTTTACCAACTCTGTTCGTTCTTCCGGCGAACCTATCGTCAGTAAATCCAACATATACTGCGTACATTCGAGCATAAGCCAAACCGTAAAATCGCGCCGGAGCAGATCGGTGAGGCGGTGGCACAATCTGTTTCCCATTTGCCTGGTGTCGATACGGAATTGGTCAAGCAGATGTTTCTGGCAATGGTAGGCACGGTAACAAGCAATGAAAAGGGATCAAATGACCAATGAACAGCTCTGTGCATTGGTGAAGCAGGGCGACGCCGATGTGCAGAATCTGCTGATTGAAAAGAATCTCCGCTTTATCAAAAAGACAGCGTATGAGGTGTGGAGCGCACAAGCTGAGCTAAACCGTTCTCTGCGAATCTCGCTTGACGATCTTGCGCAGGAAGGCTCGTTGGGCTTGTTCGGTTGCATCGACAGCTACAATCCCGACAGCGGAAACCTGTTCCTGACTTACGCTGCTCCCGCAATACGGAATGCCATGATCGACTACATCCGTTCGCAGGACGTGTCCTTCGAGGCGAAGAATCTGAACAGCATCATTTCGCTGGATGAACTCGCAAAGGACGAGGTGCGGAGTAAGCATCATTTCATTGCGGACCCCACCAGACAGACGCCGGATCAGATCTATCTGGCACAGGAACGGGTTGATGATATTCACCACGCTCTGTACATGATCGAGGACAGAGAGGAACAGTATCTGCGTTACCGTTTTGGATTTGATGACGATATGGAGCATCCGCTGACGGAAACGGCGAAGCATTTTCATCTGTCCGAAAGCAGAGCGAAGAAAACGGAAGCGCTTGCCCTGGATAACGTGTGGTTGGAGCTGCCGTGGTGGTATTAGGGGTACGGAGATACGTCGCTGCGGCGGGCTTTATATACCTCTTGCTCCCCCGGTGATGCAGCATAGCTTCTGTCATTGACCTGCGCAATGCCGCACCACCTACACCCGAAGAACGAATATCCACAAGCCTCCCGTGCTTGCAAATATTTGTCCTTCTGCTGCCACAGGAAACGGTCTGTCCGTCGTCGTCACAAGCTCCATATCATTCGTCCCGCCGCAAGCGGCAGGACTCATTCACTCCGCTGCTCCTCCTCTCCCCACAAAATCTCCGATTTTGCGGGGGCCCCAGTTGACAGTCCCTTTCCCGCGTCAGCGGTCACAAAAGGTATAACACACTAGACTTTGCAGAGCAAAATCGTGTGCCAACAGGATGCTGCTCGCCCCTATTGGAAACCCAGAGCCAAGGGGATATTCCCCTCTGGACACCCTATGTTTTCTTCGCAGGTTGGTACCCAAACTGTAAAAATGCAGTTTGTTACCGGTGCGAAGAAAAAACAAAAGGAAGCATCTGCGCCATGATCGTGAGAGCGCAAATCTTCATTTTGATGCTGACAATCAGAAATTGATTTGGTGCAATTTCGAATTGTCAGCAATCTGCTGAGGCAGAATAGTCTGAGCGACTCAGACTCGAAATTATTATGCAACCAACCACATTAGGGTTCGAATTATAGCTAATTACGGGAGGAAGCCAGTATGGGGAAAATAATACGCTCGCGCACGGCACCACAATTGGAACTTACAGGGATTCTAAAACCAATCATATATTGCGATGAAGAAAACGCCATGGCAGATAGTGCTGTGCCGCTCAACCAAATTTTGTCTGAAAAGCTATTTGCAACACATCCAAAACGAAGGACCATACGATTATCCCAATGTTTTGAGGATGTTTTGAAAACGCTCCCTGATGATGTGATAATCAAAGATTTTGATGTGATGTTTAATCCGACATATAAGGTCGACGTCTTGAAACTTATGGTGGATGTATGTAAACGAAAACCATTTAGTATCATTTGGCCAGGGAAATGTGAAGACGGGAAACTGCTGTATGCTGAGGACGGATACCCGGATTTCAAGGTGTTCAGCATCGAAGAATACGATGTGACATGCATCGTTTAAGGAGGAACACAAGATGAAATATTCTGAGTTAATTAGTTTTAATCCAATTGAAGATGTTATACAACTTGTTACAGCGGGAAATAAGGATAAGGCCCGTGAGTATGTAAAAACCTATGTTATGTCCGATACGATGGCTGAGGCTTTGCAGGCTCCGATGATTGACCAGCTGCAGATGGATGAAGTGGTAGACAATAAAGGTGTGCTGGTTGTCGGTAACTATGGTACCGGTAAATCTCACTTGATGTCTGTTATTTCCGCTATCGCAACGGACGCTGATAACCCACAGTATCTGCAGAATCAGAAGTTTGCAAAGCAGATGCAGCCTATTGCTGGCAAGTTTGAAGTTCTGCGCATTGAAATCGGTGGCGTTGTTATGCCTTTGTACGATGTTATCATGGGCTATGTTCAGGATGACTTTGATAATCGAGGTATCGATTTTGAAGCGCCTGACTACAACAGCGTAAAGAGTTTGAAGACTGTTATTCAGAATATGATGGGTCTCGGAAACTGACATCATGCCGGTCTCCACGTCAATTATACCAACTGTCGGACCGGCGGAAGGGGGTCTGTTTTCGGCGGTCAGGGTGTCGGACTTCAGCGGTCTGGCTGTAGTTTTCGAGCGGCGTACGCACCTGGCTCACTTTTTCATTGACATTTACAGCTTACTCCTGCCGCTCGGCCTGCTTCACATAATCCTTGCTCTCCTTTGAGACACCGCCGAACAAGATCTACTTTTTCCTCTACACACAACTTCGGTTTTCGTGGCATAAAAATACTCCCCCTATGATTGGCAGTTTTGTTTTTCACTGTCTCTCATAGAGGGAGCATATCATTTTGCAACTGTTCATCTTTTGCGTTTTTTTCGCTCGAGTTGTTCCACCCCTGTTACCTTATTCTGATTTTCACCCCTCAAAAAAACGACAAAATAAGGTAAAAATATGAAGGAGAACTCATTCATTAGCTCAAAAAGGCATTCATGAGGTCAAAGCAAAAACCGCGTAACCATGCGGGTTTGCGGGTTCTTGGACTAATGAACGATATTCTACAGGGCGATGTTGTGCGACATAGGACCGGGAGGAACGGCATGAAAGACTCGATTGAATTCGAACTCAACAAAAAGCGTATTTTGTTGAATTAGCGATCAGAAAAATAACGGAGGTGACAGCACCGTCACCTCCGCTTTTTGATTTTCGCGTCTGGTCTCTTAGCTTTTTCTAGGATGTGCTATCTGTCATCGATGTACTCAGCACAGGGATAGTAGACCGTTCTCTGCAAGGAAGATTAACAACTAATCAAAATTTTAACCAAAACAGTAGCTTTTTTCTTTTGAATTTTATCAAAATGGCACAGAAAAATATAATTACAACAAAAATAGAGTTAAAATTTTTAAGTTTGCTCTTTAAAATTTTGGTAAATGAGAGTATTATTTAACTGCAAAATAAAGAGAGTTTATCTTTTGCTCTATTTTGTCAGAAAAACTTGAAAAATATAAATATTTTAATATAATAATTACATAATTAAAGTTCAAGAAAACGTGAGCTTTAGATAGTTTTTCTGAAAAAAGCAAAGCAAACCTCCAAAAAAGGGGGGCCTTTATGGACATCATAGATAAGTATCTGTTAGAAATTCTGACGGAGGATTCTCGTTGTTCCGCAACAGAGATTTCTAAGCAAATCAACTTATCGATCCCCGCGATTAACAAACGAATCGCAAAACTTCGCGAGACAGGCGTTATCGAGAAATTTACCGTTCAAGTAAACCCACAGAAAATTGAAAAATCAGCGCAAGCGTTTATAATGCTCGTTGTTGATCAATATTCCCAAATAAACGAATTAATTGATTTTGTGAACCAAAATAAGAATATTGTTGACTGTTACGCAATAACAGGAGAATACGACTATCTGCTGAAGCTCTATGCAAAGGACATTGAAGAGCTCGAAAGTATTTTGCTTGAATTGAAGGGAAAAAATTGTGTTTCAAAGAGCCATACAATTTTTGCACTTATGGAACATAAGCACTCGCCTGGCCCTCTACCAACCTAAACCTGCACAAAATGGATTGCCGATAAGATTAGGAGAAATACAGGAATGAAAGATATTTCTAATGTTGCAAAGAAGGTACAGCCATCTCCAATCAGACAGATGTTTAATTTGGCTGATGGCATGGAAGATGTGGTAAGTTTTACCGTAGGTGAACCTGACTTTGACACACCTCAACACATTGTGGACGCAGCAATTGATGCGTTGAAAAACGGCGAACATCATTATACCCCTAATGCAGGAATTTTACCTCTTCGGACGGCAATCTCGGAAGTTATTTCCCACTCTCATGGTTTGAGTTACGCCCCAGATAAAGAAATCATAGTCACAGCAGGTGGAATGGAAGCATTGCTTTTAACAATGCTGACGATATTGAATCCTGGGGACGAGTTTATTCTCAGCGATCCTTGTTGGACAAACTATTCTCGGCAGGTCGAGATTTGTTCTGCTGTACCGATGTTTGTGAGAGTAAATGCAGAGAATGGGTTTACATTTAATCCAGACGACTTGGAGCGCGCAATTACGCCACAAACAAAAGGCTTCCTTATTAACTCTCCCGCAAACCCCACTGGAGGAATAGCAGAAAAGAAAATACTGCAAAAACTTGCTGAAATCGCTATTCGCCACGACCTTTACGTAATCTCCGACGAAGTTTACAGTGCGATAGTTTACGAAGACAAGAAGATTACTAGTATAGCAACGATCCCAGGAATGAAGGAGCGTACCGTAATCATTAATAGTTTTTCTAAGACTTACGCTATGACTGGTTGGCGTGTTGGGTATGCTGTCGGACCTCAACATTTGATTTCACAAATGGTAAAGCTCCAGGAAAACGTTGCCGCTTGCGTTAACAGTGCGGCACAGTACGGTGCTTTGGCGGCGTTGACAGGGACGCAAGAACCTTTATCGGAAATGCTCAAGACATATGCGGAAAGAAGAACATATGTGTTAGATGCTTTTTCTAAAATTAAGGGTTTAACCTGCTTCATTCCTCAAGGAGCATTTTACGCTTTTGTTGATGTCAGTGCCACGGGGATGGATGCCGAAACTTTTGCAAAAGATCTTTTACAAAAGGCGAGGGTGATTGTTGTCCCGGGAAGTGCGTTCGGTAGTTATGGCGCGAATTTTATTCGGTTATCTTTCGCAACTTCTTTAGAAAATATTAAGCAAGGACTCCAGCGCATTGGCAAATATATGAATAACCTTCACTCTTAAAAACGGTACATATAATCCTCATGCAAAAGGTATGAGATTAAAATAAAAAATAAACAAAAACGGAGGAAAAAACATGAAAAAAGCGTTTGCACTATTTCATTGACATTTACACATGAGAAATAGATGTTTTGAATTCTTCCATATAAAAACCATACACCATCATTTTTCGGAATGGTGGTGTATGGTTTTTATGTATTCTGCGACGCAGAGGACAGTGGAGCGTGATTTCCAATTTGATAAGGTAAGATTTGGCTTCAACTGTTCACGAGGCATTAAATCTCACCTCCAATCCGAGCATAGGCAAGCTCTGTATATTCAGGATTCAGCTCAATACCGACATAGTGCCGGTCAAGCTGCTTTGCAACCATGCCCGTTGTACCACTTCCCATGAAGGGATCGAGAACAACACCGCCTTCGGGACATCCGGCAAGCAAACAAGTCTCTACCAGCTTCGGAGGGTATGCAGCATAATGACCGCCCTTAAAGGGGACAGTGTTGATCGTCCAGACATCGCGCTTGTTGCGAAGAGGATTGATCATGTCATCGGTACTGCTGCCACGCTCACGGACACGGTTGATTGTCTGCTGCTGTGCCTGACCGGGGATTGCCTTGCCAAACTTATTGCTGCCATTCAGACCGCGCTTGAGCCGTTCTGCCGTTGTGGGAGCAATCGGCTCGGAGATCGCTTTGTAGTCGAAATGGTATTTACGGGACTTTGAAAAGAGAAAAATATGCTCATAGCATCGGGCGCACCCCGGCATCAAAAAGGTTAATAAGGCTCTCCAGTAAAACAACACAGCCCACCGATCATCTGTGACCGGTGGGCTGTGCCACATTTGTTCAGTTTAATCCATCAACCGATGTTCTGGCGTTCCCTGAACATACTGCTCCAAATCACCGCCAAGTACAAGCAGTGCATATTCCAGCGGCTTGTTGTAGATCAGCCAGTCCAGTTCTGAACGCTGATACATATTGTCGGCAACCTCGTTCTCCACGGCAATAGTGTCGATGGCGATCATGCTATCATCGGAGAACTTCAGCTCCACACAGGCCGTATCCATATTGAACTCACAAGAAATCAGCTTTCTCATATCAATATCCCTCCTAAATGGTAATCGAAGCTATGTACCGAATCTTGAGCTCATGCCCGATTGCAGTGCGGTCTGCACGGGTATAGTTCGCAGTTTGTGTGGTACACATCTTCTTGACCATCTGGCCGCCCACAGAGCCGGCCTCGCGGCTGGTCAGGTGGCCGTTATAGCCTTCCTTCAGGTTCACGCCGACCTCGGAGGCGGCCTCCATCTTGAACTTGTTCATAGCGGCCTTGGCCTCGGGGACGTTCAGCTTGTTATTATTCTTGGCAGACATAGTTTTTGCTCCTTTCATACGGTTCGGGCGAGTGCCCGTGTTTGGGTATCGCAATCGTAGCATGGCCCGTGAAAGCCGCATTATGCAGGAGCAAAACTGGTAATTTCTCCGGGATAGAGGCAAAAACAGCTTGAATTTTTCTTATAAAAACACGGAAGAACCAGAAAGCACATGGGGGAAAACGCATACAAGACCTTATAGAAACGTGGAGAAGTCTTAAAAAAGGGAAGCCCAGCCGGATGCCGGGCCTCCCACAGGGCGTATTATGATAGAGACGTTTCCCAGCGCCAGGCGTCGCGGCACATCTCCTCCAGCGTCTTTTCCGCACGCCAGCCCAGCTGCTTTTCCGCCTTTTCCGTGGCAGCGTAGCACTCAGCCACATCGCCGGGGCGCCGGGGGTCGATGACGTAGGGGACGGAGACGTGGTTGGCCGCTTCAAACGCGCGGACGATGTCCAGCACGCTGTAGCCGCGGCCCGTACCCAGGTTGAACACCTCCGCGCCGGGGTGGGCGGCGGCGTAGCGCAGGGCGGCCAGGTGGCCGCGGGCCAGGTCCACCACGTGGATGTAGTCCCGGACGCCGGTGCCGTCGGGGGTGGGGTAATCGTCGCCGAACACATGGAGCTTTTCCAACCTGCCGGAGGCCACGCCGGAAACATAGGGCAGCAGATTATTGGGAATGCCCTGGGGCAGCTCGCCGATCAAGCCGGAGGGGTGGGCGCCGATGGGGTTGAAATAGCGCAGCAGCACCACCGACAGCTCCGGGTGGGCAGCGGCCTGATCCCGGAGGATCTGCTCGATCATATATTTCGTCCAGCCGTAGGGGTTGGTGCAGCCGGTGGGCATATCCTCGGTGAGGGGAACGCGCTCCGGCACGCCGTAGACCGTGGCGGAGGAGCTGAACACGATGGTATTCACGCCGTGATAGGCCATGGTCTCCAGCAGCGTGAGGGTGGTGTCCAGATTATTGCGGTAGTACTTCAGCGGCTGCTTCACCGATTCGCCCACGGCCTTGAAGCCGGCGAAGTGGATGACGGCGTCGAAATCGTACTGCTCGAACACCTCCTCCAGCGCGGCACGGTCGGCCACGTCCACCCTGTGAAAGGCCGGGGCGCAGCCGGTGATGCGTCCGATGCGGTCCGTTACGTCCGGGGTGCAGTTGCTGAGATCGTCGGCAATGACCACGTCATAGCCGGACTGGAGCAGCTCCACCGCCGTGTGAGAGCCGATAAAGCCGGCGCCGCCGGTGAGCAGGACACAGTAAGCCATACAGTTCTCTCCTTATTTTTTCTCTGCCAGCTCGTCCTCCCTGGACTTGGGAGACGGCCCGTTTACTTTTTCCTTGTTGAACATACAGAACGTGGTCATGATGAGAATACGGAGGTCAAAGGCCAGCGTCCAGTTCTCGATGTAATACAGGTCGTACTCGATGCGCTTTTCGATGGAGGTGTCGCCGCGAAGGCCGTTGACCTGCGCCCAGCCGGTGATGCCGGGACGGACCTGGTGCTTGACCATATAGCGGGGGATGTCCTCCTTGAACTGCTCCACGAAGTAGGGCAGCTCCGGGCGCGGGCCGATAAGGCTCATGTCGCCCTTGAGGACGTTGAAGAACTGGGGCAGCTCGTCCACGGAGCATTTGCGGATGAGAGAGCCGAACCAGGTCTTGCGGTCGTCCTCGTTCTTGCTCCAGCCGGTATTTTCCCGGGCGTTGACCCGCATGGAGCGGAACTTATACATATAAAACGGCTTTTTGTCCTTGCCCACCCGCTCCTGCCTGAAGATGACCGGGCCGGGAGAGGACAGCTTGACGCCGATGGCAGCGATGAGCATCAAGGGCGAGGTGAGGATAATGAGGAACAGGGAGCAGACGATGTCCATGGCCCGCTTGACAAAGGCGTTGCCCAGGTTGTCCAGCGGCACGCGGCGCAGGTTGATGAGGGGCAGGCCGTTGATGCTGTCCACCTGGGGATCGGAGGGCATATAGCGGGCGTAGAACGGGACGACAGACACCTTGGTGCCGTCCTTCTCGCAGGCGTGGATGATGGCGGGCATACGGTCGCTCTCGTCGGCGGACAGCGCCACCACCACCTCGTCGGGGTGCGTCTGCGCGAAGGCATCTGCCAGCCTGTCGTAGCCGCCGCAGTAGGGCAGGCTTTTCCAGCGGGGCTTGTCCGACACGCAGCCCACCACCTGAAAGCCGAGGTTCCTGTCCGAGGCCACCTTTTTCAGGTACAGCTCCGCGCTGTCACCGTGACCCACCAGCAGGACGCGCTTTTGATTGTAGCCCATGGCGCGGTAATGGCGCAGCAGGGTGCGGAGGACGGCCCGCTTGCCCGTCAGCAGCAGGGTGCTGACGGCGTAGAAGAACGCCACCGTCCAGCGGGAGGTATCCTCAAAGCGGAGGACGTACATGGCGGCCATGACGATAAGGGCCACCAGCAGGTCCAGCGCCGCCACCCGGCCCGCCTCCACATGGAAGCGGACGGTGCGGAAGGAGGTATACAGCCCCGCCACGGCAAACACGATGAGCGTGAGCACCGCCGCGCCCAGCCCCAGCCACACATAGTGGCTCAGAGGCATGGCCCGGTCGCCGCGGAACAGGCTGAAGCGCAGCCAGTAGGCTGCTAACATGGCCAGCAGCACCGCCAGGGCGTCGGTGATGACATGCAGTTGGTTCAGCAGTCGTTGGTTTTCCCGTATCATGTATTCGTTTCCTTTGCAGCAGATAAATAGAGTTCCATCACCCGGGGCAGCACATCCTCCAGCCGGCAGCGCTGTACCTGCTGTTGGCCGGTGCGGCCCATTTGGGCGCGGAGGGCGCTGTCCGTTACCAGACGGCGGACGGCGGCGGTGAAGGCATTTTCGTCGTCATAGGGGAAGAGGAGGCCTGTCTCCCCTTCCGTGATCAGATCGGTGTGGCCCTTTACGTCACTGGCCACCGCCGGCAGCCCGGCGGCCATGGCCTCCATGATGTTGAAGGGCAGGCCCTCGGAGCGGCTGGCGGACACGGCGATGTCCGACGCGGCCAGCCAGTCGGGAATGTCGGACACCTGTCCGGGGAACAGGACGCGGCCCTCCAGCCCCAGAGAGCGGGACAGGGCCTGCATATCCTCCAGCAGCGCCCCCCGTCCGGGGAGCAGGAGCTTCACGTTGGCGGGCAGGGACGGCATGGCGCGAAGGAGCATGGCCTGGTTCTTGCGCTCGGAGAACTCCGCCGGGTAGATGAGGGCCACGTCGTCCGGCCCGAGGCCCAGCCTCCGCCGCATGGCGTCACGGGTCTCCGGCGAGGCCGCGAAGCGGTCCAGCGCCACGCCCATGCCGGGGATGAACTCGATGCGGCGGGCGGCATGGTGCTCCCGTGCCCAGCGGTCGTCCCACGCGTTCATAGTGAGCAGCAGGTCGGTCTGGGGGGCAGTGAGCTTCTCCGCCGCGGGGAGCAGCAGCTTCTTCAGACCGGTGGTGCGGTCATCGAATAAGTAGCCGTGCATGACGTTGACGATGGGCGGACGGTGCTTCATGCCCCGGGCGGCCCAGCGGGTGAAAAAGGAGGCCAGCGAGGTGTGGGTGATGACCAGATCGTAGTTTTCCCGCTCCATCATGGCGCGGAGCATACGGGCAGCCCGGAAGTTGGCCGGGGCGGTGATGCTCTTGGCAAGGGGCAGCTCCCGCACCGCGTCGGCGTAGGGGATGTCCCGCATCGCGCCGCCGCAGGCCACCTCCACCTGCCAGCCCAGCTCGCGGAAGCGGCGGAGGTAGGGCAGGTGGAAGCTGACGATGTGGGAGAAGGTGGACGCGGTGTATAAGACGGATGGCATAAGCGGGCCTCCTAAGTATTTCTTCGTTTATTATAGCAACGAGTTTCGGCAAAAGCAACCGTTTTCCATTGGCGATGCAGGGAAAAGGCGGCAGCCAGGTTTTGCGCGGGTCTGCGTCTTGAGGAGCGCGGATTCCCACGGCGCTGTGCGCCTCGGAATGACAGGATGGAGGAGGCGGCGCAGGGAAAAGGCGGCAGACACGTCCCTGTGTCTGCCGCCGGGGTTCACTGCTTATTCAGGTATGTCTGCACGTCCTCGGGCAGGGTAATCGTGCCCAGGTTGGCGTCGTTCCAGTGGCTGAGGCGCTGGGCCAGGGCGGCCACGCCCTGACGAAAGGCATCCGAGCCGTCGTCGTACTCCATGGCGACGCGGAAGCTGTTTTCCCAGGTGGCCGGGTCGGAGGGGGTGTAGTCCACGTACTGCTCCAGCATGGCAAAGCCATCGTCCACGTCGTTCAGGTTGAAGTAGCAGCGGGCCAGATAGCGGGGGACGGAGTTGGAGTGCAGGGCTGCCAGGTCGGCCAGGTAGCGCTCCATGACGGCGCGCATATCGTCGGGCAGGTTCTCCTCCGCCGAGGCGGCCACCACATAGGACAGCTCATAGTCGGCCCACTCGTAGGGGTCAAGGTCCGCGGCCTGGGCGATGGAGTCGTAGTCCCGCTGCTGGGCCAGCACGGCGGCGCGCATATTCATGCTGAGCAGCACGCCGAACACGGCCAGGCACAGGGCGGCGGCCCAGACCAGCAGGCGGCGGGGCATATCGCCCAGCCTGGGGACGGGCGCGAGCTGGCCGCAGGTGAGGCTGATGACGGCGAACGCGCCGATGCCGAAGGGCAGGAAGTAGCCGCTGGAGAAATCCACCTCCACGGCGGCGTGGATCATCACGAACAGCAGCGCCGCACCCAGGGCGGCGGTCATGGGATGGGGCTGGCCGTCCTTGTCTTTGCGCCACAGGCGGAGGATGGCGGCGGCGCTGGAGAGCAGCAGGCCCAGCCACAGAACGCAGCCCAGGACACCGGTATCCACCAGGGACTGGATATAGTGGTTGTGGACATATTTCGTCTCGTAGTGGTAGGTCTGGACGCTGTAGATACCGTTCTCAAAGCCGCCCATGCCCACGCCCACGATGGGACTGCGCTGGAAGAGCTTCAAGCCGTCGGCGCAGTAAACCAGGCGCTGGACCACGTTGCCCTCGGAGAAGAGGTTTTGGATACGCTCGGCGATGGCCTCGGGCAGCAGCTTGTAATTCAGCTTCAGTGCGCCGGAGGCAGCGCCGCCGTAGGAGACGGCGGTGACGCGGACGGCGCTGTCGGCGGTAAGGACGAAGGTGACGGAGCGGTTGCCTGCCGGGGCGGTGAAGGACGCGCCGTCGGCAGGGCCGGTGTAGGCCGTCTGCCTGGTGTTCATGATGGCGTCCTCCTCCGTTTGGGTGAGGACGGTGACGGAGACGGGGCCGTCGGCGGTGACGGAGAGGGTATAGTCACCCTCGGTGAGGTACGCGCCGCGGGTGATGGTCTCGCCGGGCTGGAGGGTGGCCGGGCCGGTCCAGCTCACCGCCAGCACCACAAGGGCGGCCACAGCGGCCAGGGCGGCCAGGAGGATGATGTTGACGGTCTTCATGCGCTGGGAGAGCTTATCCGCCAGGGGGCGGCCCACGTAGATGTCCAGCGCGCAGAGGGCGGCGGCGCACAGCAGCGTCACCAGCAGCGGCCAGGGGCGCAGCGTCCACTCGCCGAAGGCGGTGGTAAAGGTGAAGAAGGACGCCAGCAGCGTCAGGAGCAGCGTTTCCGCCATGAGGATAAAGGCCGTGGCGCGCTGCGGGCCGCGGCTGAGAAGCAGGTACGCCAGGAACGCTGCCGCCACCGCGCCCATCGCGCCGCGGCTGACGGCCAGGATAAAGGCGGTACAGGTGATGAGCAGGCAGCTCAGGTGCAGGCAGCGCTCCTTCTTCGATGCGGCGCTGGCGGCCAGGCCAAGGGACAGCAGCAGGGCGATGCCCGCCGCGCCGGCGAACACGTTGGGGTTTTCGAAGATGGTCCTGAGACGCTGGCCCTGAAGGGCCTCGTTGCCGAAGGGCACGCCCAGAGCCTGGATCAGGCCGCAGAGGCCGTTATACAGCCAGCGGGTGGACACCATGTCGATGCTGAAAAGGCTGGCCAGCGCGCCGGAGACCTCCAGCACCACGGCGGCGCAGCGGCCCGCGCAGGGCGCGTCCCGCTCCGGCTCGCAGCCGGTAAGCAGCAGGGCCATGCAGGCGGCGGAGGCCACCTTGAGGAACTCGTAGAGGGCGAACTTGCCGCTGGGAGCGTAGAGGGTGGAGATGCCGTCCAGCAGAACGTACAGCCCCAGCAGCAGGGCGGGCAGCGTCAGCCGCCGGGACAGAACGCCATTGCGTACCACCACGCAGACGATGGACGACAGGATCAGCAGCAGGGTGATGAGCTTATTCTCCCCGTGGAACATCATGCAGGTGACGATGAAATATATGCAGGCCAGCAGCGGCACGAGCCAGGGATGCTTCAGCTCCCGGACGGCCACGGCGGCCTTACGATCGCTTTTCTTTGCCATGTCAGTCTCCTTTTCTCTGCACAGAGTACATTTCAGTATACCCGCTTTTCCCCGTCCCGTCAATCCCTTGGGGAGATTTACGCGGGCAGGGTTGACAAGGGGAAAGGTTTGTGATAGACTGCCTACATTCCACAAAAGGCACATATATGATATGGAATAATGCGATGAGGGAGACGCGCCCCACCGGGATGCCACGCGAAGAGAGCCGCCGTTTGGTGCAAGGCGGACGGGCAGACGGGGATGGGTATCACTCCGGAGCAGCCGCCTGATGGCATCAGCCGTAAGCGCGGACGGCAGCGGGCCGTTATCTGCCCGTACCCACGGATGGTGGGAACGAGGGGCCGCGTTTCGCGGCAACGAGAGTGGTACCGCAGAGGACGTTTGACGCACCTTTGTCTCTTGAAAGAGAGGCAAGGGTGTTTTTTTATTGTTTGCAAATTCATTCAGATAAAAGGAGAAGCGATATGGAGTACAAAAAAACGCTGAATATGCCCAAGAGCGGATTTCCCATGCGGGCGGGGCTGCCCAACCGCGAGCCGGAGATGCTGAAGCACTGGGAGGAGATCGATCTTTACAACGAGCTGCTGAAGAAGAACGAGGGCAAGCCCCTGTTCTCCCTCCACGACGGCCCTCCGTTTTCCAACGGCGCGCTGCACATGGGCCATGCGCTGAACAAGTCCCTGAAGGACTTTATCACCCGTATGTATGCCATGCGGGGCTACTACACCCCCTATATCCCCGGCTGGGACAACCACGGTATGCCCATTGAGAGCGCCATCATCAAGCAGAACAAGCTGAACCACAAGGCCATGAGCGTGGCGGATTTCCGCACCGCGTGCCACGAGTTCGCCGACCACTACATTGACGTACAGCGTGACGGCTTCAAGCGCATGGGCGTGGTGGGCGACTGGGAGCATCCCTACAAGACCATGGATCCGGGCTTTGAGGCGCAGGAGGTGCGGGTGTTCGGCCAGATGTATAAGAACGGCCACATCTACAAGGGCCTGAAGCCCGTGTACTGGTGCCCCCACGATGAGACGGCGCTGGCCGAGGCGGAGATCGAGTACAAGGACGATCCCTGCACCACGGTGTACGTCAAGTTCCCCATGCACGACGACCTGGGCAAGCTGGGCCATCTGGATCACAGCAAGCTGTACTTCGTGATCTGGACCACCACCGTGTGGACGCTGCCGGGCAACCTGGCCATCGCCCTGCATCCGGACGAGAGCTACGCCGTGGTAAAAGCCCCCAACGGCGAGATGTATATCATGGCGGAGGCCCTGACCGAGAAGGTCATGAAGATCGGCGGCTTCGAGAGCTATGAGATCGTGGAGACCCACCCCGGCAGCTTCTTCGAGAATATGCTGGCGGATCATCCGTTCCTGCCCAAGACCAGCCGGCTGGTGCTGGCGGACTACGTGACCATGGACTCCGGTACGGGCTGCGTCCATACCGCCCCCGGCTTCGGCGCGGACGACTATGTGACCTGCAAGCGCTACGGTATGGATATGGTGGTGCCGGTGGACGATCAGGGCAAGCACACCGCCTATGCGGGCAAGTACGAGGGCATGACCACCGATGCGTCCAACCCCGTGATCCTGCAGGACATGAAGGACAACGGCTCCCTGTTCGCCAGCGAGGACATCATCCACAGCTACCCCCACTGCTGGCGCTGCAAGCAGCCCATCATCTTCCGCGCCACCCCCCAGTGGTTCTGCTCCGTGGACTCCTTCAAGGATGAGGCCATCGCCGCCTGCGAGGACGTGCGCTGGGTGCCCTCCTGGGGCAAGGATCGCATGCGCTCCATGATCCTGGAGCGCACCGACTGGTGCATCAGCCGCCAGCGCCGCT
>ERZ825137.1512-NODE-1512-length-29875-cov-6.084239_pt1 | contig 29875 bp, 30 predicted proteins | sample MGYA00519873_ERZ825137 | MGnify/ENA primary metagenome ERZ825137 (study PRJEB31778, sample SAMEA3449190) | human gut metagenome | biome: human gut; feature: human-associated habitat; material: faeces | place: United Kingdom | collected 2010/2012 ...
GTTGCCACGGCGAGCGCGAGCAGCCGCTTGTGGGAGAGCACCGCCGATGATGCCGCCGGTGCTCGCCATCGGGAACAGCGCGCTGAGGAAGATCGCCGCGCCCATCAGCACGAACACCAGGCCGCCCACACGATGGGTGCGCTGCCACACCACCTCATCCGCCAGCGTCCAGGGCGTTTTAATGCCGAACGTGTAATTCTGCCGCACCCGGGGCATATAGTTGCCCAGCAGAATGAACATCACACCGATGGGGCCGCCCACCAGCAGGCCGGGCAGCCTGCCCTGCCGGGGCAGAAGGCCGAACACCTCCGCTTCGGTCAGCCAGTAAACGGCTGCCATCAGCAGCGTGATGGCAATGATGAAGCCCTGCCACAGCGGGCGGAACTTTTCGTAGTTTGCGCCCTTGGGGTCCATCTTGGGCACAAGGGCAAACAGCGCCAGGCAGGCCAGCGGCAGCACCGCCAGAACCAGCATCATCCAGCGGGGGCCGTAGCCGTCCACCGCGCCGTCGCTTCCCCAATGGATGGGAATCACCTCGGGCATTTGCGGGTAAAAACACAGATGTGCCGCCAGATTGAGCAGGCACACAAGGCCCAGAATCAAATACAGCCGCTTATTCATCTTCATGATGTTCCTCCTTTTCCGGGTCCGCCTGGCCCGGCACCAAACCGAAATCGTAAAACCATTTGAGCAGCTCCTGAAACACCGTCAGGTTCAGCCGGTACAGAATGTTCTGCCCCTGCCGCTCGTCCGTCACCAACCCCGCCTGCTTCAGAATGGCCAGGTGGTGGCTCACCGAGGGTTTTGTCATTTCAAAATGCTCGGCAATCTCTCCTGCCGTCAGGTCGCCCTCATTCAGCAGCTGCAAAATTCGCCGCCGGGTTGGGTCTGCCAGGGCCTTAAAGGGTTCGCCCATTGCGCCGTGCTCCTTTCTATTTTTGATATTTAGAAAATTATCTAAATATCTATTGCTGTCAGAATAGCACACCTCGTTCAGAAAGTCAAGCCATTTTTTACGCTTTGCGTTTCCATGCACAAAAAAGCACACCGCCCCAAAAAGGCAGTGTGCGTCATGCGGCAAAGTTTCGGTTTTATCTCAGGGCGGGCCCACAGGGGGCCGGCTGGTTCTGCCCCTGCCCGTCACAGTTCGTGGTAATAGGGGCAGATGTCCTCATAATGTCCGTCCGGCATTCTGAATCCTCCCGGAATTATCCCAAGCTGTGTAAATCCGATTCTCTTATAAAGATGCAGTGCATGCGTATTTGTTGCAACAACGGCATTAAACTGCATTACCTTAAATCCTTTTTCTTTTGCCTTTGCCAGACAGTCAAGCACCAGTTTTTCCCCGATGTGCTGACCACGGATATCCCGTTTTACCGCATAGCTCGCATTACAGATATGTCCGCATCTTCCCACATTATTTGGATGTAAAATATAAAGACCTACTGCCTCTCCTGTATCCTCGTTTTCTGCAATACCAGTGTAAGTCTGCTCTTTGAAGAAAACATCTCCGCTTTCCTCTGTCAAATCTTCGTCCTGCGGAAATGCAACCCCGTCATCTACAACCTGATTCCAGATTTCACATGCAGCAGCGGCATCTTTAGAAGTATATTCTCTAAGCTTAATGTTCATTGTCATGCTCCTCCGTTTCGTACTTTCATAAGATTGTATTCATTATAGAAACTGACAAATCATTTTACAAGAAAATTTTGTTATTGGTTTTATCTATATGCAACTTATATATAACAAATTTCTATTTGTTGTAATCTGTCAAAAAGACTACAATAGATATTAGAAATCTATATGCTATAGGAGGCAATACAATGGAATTAATCAAAGACCTGCCTGAGATTTTCGAAGAATTTGCAGAGCAGAGACAAAAATCATTTTTAACAATGAAAGAAATTAAAGACAAAGGAATCCCTGTAATCGGAGCATACTGCACTTATTTCCCTCAGGAAATCGCAATGGCTATGGGCGCTGTAACAGTAGGCTTATGCTCTACATCAGACGAGACAATTCCGATTGCAGAAAGAGACCTTCCAAAGAACCTATGTCCGCTTGTAAAATCAAGCTATGGTTTTGCTGTATCTGATAAATGTCCATTCTTCTATTTCTCTGACGTAGTTGTCGGTGAAACAACTTGTGATGGAAAGAAGAAAATGTATGAATTAATGAAAGACTTCAAGAATGTCTATATCATGGAACTTCCTAATACACAGAACGCTGAAGCTCTTAAATTATGGAAGAGTGAAATCATTCGTTTCAAAGAATATCTGGAAGAAACATTTAACGTAGAAATCACAGAAGAAAAACTTCGCCATGCAGTACATGTTGCAAATGAAGGAAGACTGGCACTTCGTAAATTCTATGAATTGATGAAAAATGACCCGGCTCCAATGAACGGCTCTGACCTTTTTGGCGTACTCTACGGCAGTCAGTTCAAGTTTGATAGAGAAAAAATGCCTGCTGAAGTTGACGCACTTCGTGAAAAAATCGAGAAAGAATACGCCGAAGGCGAGAAACCTGCAAGAAAGAAAAGAATTCTCTTAACCGGATGTCCAAGCAGTGGGGCTCCAATGAAAGTTGTAAAATCAATCGAAGCGAACGGTGGTAATGTTGTATGTTACGAAAACTGCGGTGGTGCTAAATCAGTAGACCGTCTCATTGATGAAAATGCAGACGATATTTACCAGGCAATCGCAGAACGTTACCTTGCTATCGGATGTTCTGTTATGACACCAAATCCAAACCGTTACGAATTGCTTGGAAGACTTCTGGAAGAATACCAGATTGAAGGTGTTGTAGAAATGACACTTCAGGCTTGCCATACATACAATATTGAAGCTAAGAGCATTGAGAAATTTGTAAACTCAAAGGGAATCCCTTACATGCATGTTGAAACAGATTATTCTCAGACAGATGTTGGACAGCTTGATACACGTATCGCAGCATTCTTAGAAATGATTTAATAAGTATAAAAATATTTCCTTGCAATCTCCGCAATACGGGGTATAATTATTGGTGTTACAAATAAGTTAAAAATGGGGTGCTTGCGTAGGCAGGCTGAGAGTAAGCGGATGCTTTAACCCAGAACCTGATTTGGATAATGCCAACGTAGGGAAATATCGCACAGAGTAAGTAGATGCAGAATCCGTAGTTGGATTCTGCATTTTTGCATACTTAGGAAGGAATCTATATGAAAAATTTTGACAGGAATTGCCTTCGGCTGTATGCGGTAACGGACCGTAGCTGGCTGGGAGACGAAACATTATACACGCAAGTTGAAAAGGTCTTAAAGGGTGGAGCTACCATGATACAAATCCGGGAAAAAGAACTGGATGAGGCTCATTTTGAACAGGAAGCACGGGAAATTCAGCAGTTATGCAAATCCTATAAGGTTCCTCTCATCATCAACGACAATGTTGCTCTTGCAAAGCGCATCCATGCAGACGGTGTGCATATCGGTCAGTCAGATATGCAGCTTGTAAGTGCAAGGGAGATACTTGGTGATGATAAAATCATCGGTGTAACAGCCAAGACGGTTGAGCAGGCAAAAGAAGCCGAAGCTTCAGGAGCGGACTACCTTGGAAGTGGGGCCGTATTTGGCAGCAGTACCAAGACAGATGCAAAACCAATGGACCATGCCTTACTTCAACGGATTTGTGAAAGCGTTTCTATTCCGGTTGTGGCAATCGGTGGAATTACCTCCGGGAATGCTGTCCGGCTTTCGGGACGTGGTATCGCAGGGATTGCTGTAGTCAGTGGCATTTTTGCAAACCCTGACATCGAAGCAGAAACCAGACACTTGCTTGAGCTGGTAAACAACATTTTATAACTATTTGTTTCATAGAAACAAAAGCGGTAGATTGGGGGCACCACCTTTTATCGCTATAAAAAATTAATGCAAAGGAGAATGAATATGAACACAGCATTAACAATCGCTGGGAGTGATTCCAGTGGAGGCGCCGGCATTCAGGCAGATATCAAGACAATGACCGCACATGGAGTTTATGCCATGAGCGCCATTACGGCACTTACTGCCCAAAATACAACCGGCGTAACAGATATTATGGAGGTAACTCCAGCATTTTTGGCAGAGCAGTTGGATTGTATTTTTACAGATATCTATCCAGATGCAGTCAAGACAGGTATGGTTTCATCCAGTGCGTTAATTGAAACCATCGCAGAAAAGCTTTCTGCATACCATGTAAAGAATATCGTGGTAGATCCTGTCATGGTGGCAACCAGCGGAGCGCGTCTCATCAGCGAGGAAGCCATCGGCACTTTGAAAAGTAAATTATTACCGCTTGCTACTGTAATTACACCAAATATCCCGGAAGCAGAAGTGCTCTCCGAAATGGAAATAAAATCAGAAACAGACATGGAAAAAGCAGCAAAAGTAATTTGTGAAACCCTCGGTTGCGCAGTCCTTTTAAAAGGCGGTCATCAACTGAATGATGCCAACGATCTTTTATATCAGAAGGCTGCTGAACCGGTATGGTTCCGCGGAAAGCGAATTGATAATCCGAATACACACGGAACTGGATGCACTCTTTCTTCAGCGATTGCGTCAAACCTTGCAAAAGGTCATGACCTGGCTACTTCCGTCAAATATGCAAAGACCTATATTTCAGGCGCTCTTGCAGCAATGCTGGACCTTGGAAAAGGCAGTGGACCTATGAATCATGCATTTGCCATCAAAGGCGAGTATTTTGAATAGGGGGGGGTATATGACATGGAAAATAAAGGAACTTCTGTTTTCAGTAACGGACTTATCTGGTTTGGTGCCGGTGTTTCTATCGCAGAAATTCTGACCGGAACTTATTTTGCACCACTTGGATTTGAAAAGGCACTGGCTGCCATCCTTCTCGGACACCTGATTGGCGGTCTGATGATGTTTGCAGCCGGCATGATTGGAGCACGTGAGAAACGCAGTGCTATGGAAACCGTAAAAATGAGCTTCGGTAACAAAGGAAGCCTGCTTTTTGTCATTTTAAATGTGCTTCAGCTTGTAGGCTGGACAGCCATTATGATTTACGATGGTGCGCTTGCGGCAAATGGAATCTTTGCAGCCGGTGAATGGTTCTGGGCCATCGTTATCGGCTTACTGATCATCGCATGGATTCTCGTAGGACTTACCAATCTCGGAAAGCTGAATACCGTTGCTATGGCAGCACTGTTTGTACTTACCCTTGTTTTATTCAAGGTTATTTTCTTCGGTGGAAGCGGAGCTGTCTCTGCCACAGATGACAGCTTAAGCTTCGGAGCGGCTGTAGAACTGGCTGTGGCAATGCCTCTTTCCTGGCTGCCACTTATCAGCGACTACACAAGAGAAGCGGAGAAACCATTTGCTGCCACCTGCGTCAGCGTTGTTGTTTACAGCATTGTCAGCATTTTCATGTACATCATCGGTATGGGCGCAGCTATTTACACCGGGGAATCCGATATTGCCCAGATTATGTTGAAAGCCGGTTTTGGTATTGTGGGATTACTGATTATTGTATTCTCAACAGTAACCACTACCTTCTTAGATGCCTACTCTGCCGGTGTATCCTGCGTATCCATTTCTTCTAAAATTCCGGAAAAATGGGCAGCTGTTATCGTAACTATAATTGGTACGATTGCAGCAATTGTTTATCCGATGGACAACATTACGGATTTCCTATACTTGATTGGTTCTGTGTTTGCTCCAATGATTGCTGTACAGATTGCCGATTATTTCATTTTAAAAAAAGCAGACTCCCTTGCAATTTCGTTTGATGTAAAGAATCTGCTTATCTGGCTGGTCGGATTTGTGCTTTATCGTGTACTTATGAGGGTAGATACTCCAGTCGGAAATACCTTACCTGATATGGTGATTACAATTGTTCTCTGCCTGATTGTAAATGCAGTTATGAAAGCGGTACAAAAACAAAAGTAACTTTTTCTGTCCTCTTGGACAGAGAAGGAAAGAGAGGACAAAATGAATAACTCAAACATCAAAAAAATGACACTTACCGCTATCTTTGCAGCAGTTGCTGTGGTTGGCAGTTTGTTTTCTTTCCCGGTATTCGGGTCCAAATGTGCACCGGTGCAGCATTTAGTCAATGTTTTATGTGCTGTACTTGTAGGACCATGGTGGGGACTTGCAGCTGCATTTATCGCATCACTCATCCGTAATTTCCTGGGAATGGGAACACTCCTTGCTTTTCCGGGAAGCATGTGCGGCGTATTACTTGCAGGACTTTTATATCAGTATTTCAAAAAACTGCCATACGCATACATCGGTGAAGTAGTGGGAACCGGTATTATCGGTGGTATGCTTTCTTATCCAATTGCTTATCTTGTGATGGGAAATAAAGCTGCTGCTCTCTTTACCTTTGTCATTCCATTTTTAATCAGTACCTGTGGCGGAACTATCATTGCAATCTGTATCACGATACCATTAAAGAAATCGGGAATGCTCGCAAAAATGAAGGAAGGTTTAAACTAAGATGGAAATGAAGTCACTTCATGTGGATCAATTTTATACAAAAATCCGAAAGCAGCACCCTGTCATCCACTGCATTACCAATGCAGTGACAGTTAATGACTGTGCAAATATTCTGCTTGCAATTGGTGCTTCTCCTGTGATGGCACATCATCCACTTGAAGTGGCTGAGATTACAGAAGGTACTGCCGCTCTAGTGTGCAATATGGGTGCAATCGCAGATTATGAAGCAATGCTTGCAGCCGGATACCGTGCAAAAGAATTAGAACATCCCATTGTGATTGACCCTGTGGGAGTGGCAGGTTCTTCTTATCGGAGAACACAATGCATCTCTCTGATTCATGCCCTGCATCCCACCTGTATCCGTGGAAATTATTCGGAAATCCGCGCTTTGATCCAGAATCAAAAAACGGCAGCCGGAGTAGATGCCGCACCGGAAGATTCTGGTGAAATCAACTGGGATGCATTTATCTCAGATTTGAAAGCCTATGCGTCTGCGGAGCAGATGATTGTAATTGCGTCAGGCGAAACCGATATTATCACGAATGGAGTAACTACATACCTTTGTCACAACGGAGACTCTCTAATGGCAAAAATTACCGGTTCAGGATGTATGTCCTCCTGCCTGCTTGGTGCATTTCTCGGAGTAGTGGCTTCCCACGAATGCTCTCAGGCGACTTTACTGGAAAGTGCAGCTTCCTGCTGTGTATGTATGGGATTTGCAGGAGAACTAGCAGCCACTCGCACACATCAATGCAAAGGAGGCACCATGACCTTTCGGATGAAACTGATTGATGCTGTTTCACTTATGAAGACAGACGAATTACTCACTAACCTTAGGGTTGAAATTCTGTAATTACCACAGTACCATAAATCGGTTACCCCAGCAATAACCATGGTTTCATATAAACATGGACTTTGGATCATTGCCTACATATATACAAAAGCCGCCGATATTGTTTTCTTTACAATACCTGCGGCTTTTACTTACTACACTTTTACTCTTTCTAGTCTTCCATCCATTCACGATAATCAGCTTCACTTGCAAATAACTGATATTCATCGCCAACATATCCCATGTAACCATTTTCTGTGTTATATCCTTTCATTGTACTTCTGCTCCTTTTCTTTCTTTGATAAGAACAGAGTACACGATAAGGTGTCCTATATAACTACCACCTGATAACCTGTCTGTCACCTTTCTATTTCATTCTTACTATATAAATGTTTCTTGTTCCACCACTTTCCCTGTTTCCAGTATCATATCCTTTAACCCTGTTAAGATTCCTGCATCTTTCGCTTCTAATTTCTTTCTTGTGCTTTCTTCCAATGGCATTCCTGCGCCTGCCTCCAATGCCTCTTGAAAAGATTCTTTATCCATCTTGTAAGGCTTCAATTTTGGAAACACCTTTGCCTGATTGAACAGGAAAATACTTATCCCGCCAAAATCCATATCGCCCCAGTGCAGAAATTCGCAGTCTGAATCTACAAGCTCTGCCAATTTTTTCAAAAAACGAACCTCTTTTGGCGTGAAGAAGCCATGACAGAAAATGTAAATGGTATCCTCCGAATATGTCATATCTTCGTAATTGGCTTTATTTTCAATCGTCATAATCCGCTTACATCCAGAAGCGTTAGATGGAATCGAATGTTCTAATGTCTGTGAATTAAGGATTGTACCATAAGGCATATTTGAAGTATCTACAAGATATTCCCCATCTGTCAGATATTGCACTGCCCCTTTCCATTCCAAGGTCTGCGCATAGGAATGAACCCTGTGCATTGCCAATAATTCATCATCACTCATCCCATCTATATAATATGGCGAATGATTTCTGAGTATGGTAGCTATTCGTGATTGATACTCCTTCTTAAATTTTTTAGAATTATGAAACACATCGGAACTCAACTTCCGCTCCCAGACATCATCATGTAACCTGACAATATAGTTCAGACATGGAAACAGCAGTCCATCTTCTGCATCATGAACGATTTTTCCACGTTCCAATTTGTCCAGCATTTTCTCATAATAAGACAGAATCCACTCGTATTCAGACACTTCTGCTTTCCATCTGTCTATCTGCTCTATCAAATCCAGTTGATGTTCTCTTGGATCTTTCATTCCTTCCCGCATGCAAAGCTCCGGAATAATGGAAACATCATAAGTGAGTTTCTTAATATCCCCACCCATATCCCGCCAGTCCACGCTGAACTTTCCGGCTTTTCCAAGCAGAGGTTCTTCCTCCAGTTCCTTTGCCTGTTTCAGAAGCGGTTGCATTCCACCAACCGCTTCAATCAGTTCTTTTTCTACTTTTGGATGCTTCTGCCCTGTTAATTTTCCTGCGCGGTATGCTTCACTATTTGTCTTGTCGATGAGCCAACGAGCCAGCGTCACTTTTGTTTTCAATAGCATTCCCCTCTATCATCTGAAAATACTGTCCTTTATCAATATGTATCATAGAAATCCGATTGTTCGCTCTCCGAAATGCATAAACGCAGTCTACATTGCGAATCAATGACTGCAGTCTTTCATCCGGAACGCAGACTACAAGCTGAAGTCCAAGCTGTCTTGCATAATGTAGGCAGACCTCGCTCCGCTCTTTATCCATCTTGGAAAATGCTTCGTCAAGCATCACCAGACGAATCTTGGATTCCCGGTTGCTCTGCTGATTATAGAGCATGGCAAATCCGGCAAGCAGGGCAACGTATTTCGGATTCTGACCTTCTCCGCCCGAATCACGCCCTGCCATATCATCTACATAATTCTTCTTTACATTTCCATCTGCATCCACTGCCTGCTCATACATACTAAATTTCAGATAAGTGCGGTAATCCGCATATTTCTCCATATCCTTCTTGTATGCCGCACGCACGGTCTGGTCTTCTTCTCTTGGCGGCATGAATTTGTCAGTCAGACGCTGAATCTGCATTTCATATTTTTGATAAAACAAATCCTCTCCAAAGCTGAGCTGCCCCTCCATCTCAGTATCGATTACCTTGGTGTCCAGTTCCTCTGCCGTCAGCATTTCATAGAACTGGCGATTCTCATCATCTGTTGGAAGAATATCAATCTGGTAAATGCTGTCCGAGAATCGGATCTTCGCGAGCATGGCATTAATCTCCCGGCGGTGACGTTTCGCAGCCTTAATCTCGCCATGAATCGTTGCAATGACATTTTCACGGAGCATCTGGTAAACCAGTCTGTACTGCTTGTCAAACTGTGCCTTGTATTCTGGCTCAAAATTCTTGCGGAATCGTTCTAAGAGTTCATCGTAAACTGTATTTTCCTGCTCCATACCACCAAAATCATAAGATGGAAATGCACGGTTGAATTTGGCCCTGGCTGTTCCACGAAGTTCCTGCTCTTGTTCTTCTGTCTTCTTTGCGTCATCCAGCGCCTGCTTTTGCTTTTTCCTGCATTCATTCGCCTGCCCATTCCGGTAAGCCTGCTGCGCCTCCTCAAGCAATTCCTGATTTGGAACAAAGCCAAGCTGTAATTCTTCCAGACGTTTCTTTCCGTCACGAATCTCAATTTCCAGTCTTCCTTGCTGCTGTAATAGCAGACCATTTTTTTCTGAAAGCTGGTCCGAAGTCACATCCATTGTGTGAATGCTCTGCTGAAATTCCTGCTCCTGCTCTTTCAAATATGTAATATAAGTCCCTTGTTCCAATTCCCGGATTTCTGCCTGAAGCTTATCGGCTTCCCGATTGCGTTTCTTCAGTTCTTCCCCCGCTTTAGACAGACGAAGCACCTTTTCATACTCATATCTTTGCAGACGCTCCAGGTCATTTACCTGCTGCAAAATAGAGATTTCCTGACTTACGGAAATCAGTTCTTCACTCAGCTTAAATGACTCCTCTTCCAGTTCCCGAATCTGTTTCTGGGATATTTTCTTGCCAATACTGGCATATTTATAATCCTTCTGTCTCAAATGGCGGAACATATAGTTACTGTAAGAATAACAATCCTTCGTAACCCCGTCTTTTACTTCGTTCAGTTCTTCCACATTTTCACACTTACAAATGCGGCCAAGATACCGTTTCAGACACAAATCCACATATGGAATCTCCGTTGTGACAGCCTCATATAAAGTATCCCTGTCTGCCTCCGGCTTATCACGTAAGATTGCTGCAGTGTTAATTAAATCCACCGTCTCGTATTCTTCCTTCTTCATCTGGCGGAAAATCTTTGCAGCATCCAACGCATAACGAGGTTCTACTACCAGACCGAATTTGATTCTTCCAAGACGTCCTTCAATTGCATTTCTCCAGTCCTCGTCTGTAATGTCAAATAAATCTGCAAACACCTCTACGCGAATCGTTCTTCCATAGCGATTCGACAACTCGCTCTCTAACCGCCTCCTGACATCTTTCAATTCCTTTTTATAATGCTTTTTATCACTCTTTAAATCCTTTAAAATGTCCTGCTTTTCCTGGTACTCCGTCTGTATCTCTTTATAATTCTGCTTCAGTTCGTCAAGTTCTTCTATGACAGACTCATACGTATCATTCAGCATTCGTTTTAACTTTTCAAACAGCTCTTCTGTAATCTCCTGCGTGTCAAATTCATCCAATAAGTGATAAAGCCAATTATTCAGGCGCTCACTGATTCCTTCTGTATCTTCCCATGCCTTTAAATCCTTTACCAGCTTACGCCAGTCTGCCGCCTCATTGCTGCAGGACTGAATGATTTTATTCAAATCTTCTAGCTTTTCTTTCTTTTGTTCCAGCTCCGTAGATTTGAGTTCTGCTTGTATCTTAGCCAATGCATCCCGTTTTTCTTCCAGAAGAGTATGAAGTTCTTCCTTCTGCCTTCTAATTTCATGCATAGCAGCCTGCACATTTTCAAAATCTCTCTCGTTAGAATCAATATGTGCTTTTACACTTTCCATATCCAGAATCCGCAGTAGTGATTCCGCCCGAATCTGGTCTGACTTTGCCTGTGTCAGGGCCCGGTCATGAACGCGCACCTTATCCAGCAATTCAATCTGTTTTTCCAGGGTTTCTACCTGTTCTTTGATCTCGCGGTAAGCCGCTAATTGCTCACTGAGGGCAGAAATCGTATCTTCCTTACTCTTTGGAAACATATAATCCTTGATAAACTGACCTGTTCCATTTGTCATACGCAAAGCAATGGCACTTTTCTGCATGGTCTTAAAACGTCCTGCATCCACATAACCGAAAATCACGTCATTTAACGTATTAATATAAGACTCCTGGGATGGGTAAATACGGTTCAGATTCGTATGCCCTCTGTTCACATCCGTTTCTGAGCGCTCCCGGATAAGTCGGTTTAGTTCACTATGGGAATACGGAATCCGGTTTTCCGATAAATACTCATCCTCCGGGAATGGACCCACATGACTGAAATACCAAAACCTCTTCAAATCCTGGTCACCGCGTGCCACTTCAAATGCAGTTCCGATACATACATAATTATTACTTCCCGTGTTCTTGATTTCCAATACAATCTGAGAATAGAAGTCTTGATTCTCACGGTTTGCCGTACCATCCTTCTGTTCTCCGCGCAGATAGCTGAGCACACTACGTTTATTCTTGGTGTCATCTGCTGCCCTGTTTAGGAAATCATTGCGGACACTTCCGTACAGCACCACCTGCATAGCATCCATAACAGTAGATTTCCCCGAACCACTTTTACCACTGAACAAATTGACATGCTCATGAAACTGAATTACTTGATGGTCAATTCCGCCCCAGTTGTTAATCAGCATCCGGGTAAATATTTTCTTCGACTGTTCCCGCTTCATCCGTGTCTGCCTCCTCTCTGTATGCCTTCAGTAATTCATTAATCATAGCAGAACTGCAATACAGATTAATGGTACTGTAAATATAAATCGGTGTATGATCTTCCAAATCCCGAAGTGCGCCCGGATACTCTATCACTTGATGTTTTTTCATAAGCGACAAGGCCTCTTTCCATTCGCCATCTGTCAGCTTCTGATTCAAAAGATTCGTATTTTTCCCGTATTCACGATACTCCTCCAGATTCGTCACGGTAGCGGAAAGACTCTGCCCCATAATCTTATCCCGGTAAATCATCTTGGTTAGTAGCATAATGATGGTAGAAGTCCTTGAAAGTGTCAGTGCCTCTGCGCCATCTCCCACCAGTCGGAATACATGTTCCTGGGAATCATGCACCATTTCACAGCCCATTACGGCCAGATAGCTTTCCATAAAATCCTTGTGCCGGTTACAGATTTCGTATTGTTCATTATCACTTGGAACTAAGGTAACCGGGTCATATTTTTCCTGTAAAATGCAAGTCTGTCTGAATAAACTTGATATGGTCTTTCTAAGTTTTTCCGCTTCTGTTATGGGTAAATTTTCTAAATAATCTATCATCTACTATTTCCTCCTGATGGAAAATCCCGAATATTGCATTCCATCCTCCGTCTTAAATTCTTCTCCGATTTCAATATCCAGTGCACTTGTGGCAACTTCTGTAGCCTCCTGCCATACAAATAATAATTTTTCCAAATCTTCCACACTTTGCACGGTTTGTTCTGTAACCTGAAATGCACCATCTACTTCGTTTTTTTCTCGGAATGCCTGCAATTCTGCCTGCGCATAAAGAGGCTTCACCACAAATTCTTCCAGATTCTGACCAGTTTCCTCGGCTGTTTCTATCCTCTGCGGTGTAAATTCTGCCCGTTCGCCATCCTTTGGTCGCATGAAGCTCTTTTCCTTTATTACCTGGAATCGCTCTGTCATGCCAAAACGCTGTCCCAGATCATCTAGTATTTCTCCCCTGCGGCTGCTGTTATTTAACAATCTTACCAGAGCCTTTGTGCGGTCTTCTTCAATATTTCCTTCCACCAGAATATAACGTATCCGGGCTGCTGCCCTTTTGGCAAAGGTTCGTTTTTGATCAATCAACCGGTTATAGCGCCGCTCGATACTGTCAAACTCACGATTAATCTGAAACAAAATCTCCATCGCCTCATCACATAAATCAATGGCGCGTTCATTTCTATGCCACACTGCCGAGTCCTTCGGAATCTCCAATTTCTTTCCAATAAACATCTGCTTACGCATTTCGTTTTCCGAAAGGTTCTTATCAATCAACTCTTTTACTTCTTCTTTATAGCGGTAAAAACTGTCTGTGGTTGTCAGAATCGCATATTTGGCACTATAAGTATTGTTCATCTCATTTACCAGAACCTCCTGAATCCCAAGGAAGGTATTTTTCTGGGATAAAGATTCAAAATATCCACGAATCCCTTCCTGCATATTGGCAAGCATTTGCAGTAGTGCTTTGGAAGTCTGAAGTGCACTTTTTAAAATGTCATTATTCTTCTCTTTATCCGAACTATAGGTAAATAAATGACTGTACACTGCCAAAATGCTCTCCCGCTCCATGCTGTTGTCCTCACTGAACAAACGCTGGAATACATCCACAAACATCTGACTGTAATCCGGGAAGGACACTACATATTGATTCAGTGTTTCGTCATAGTCCTTATGCAGCCATCCCCACTCTTCCAGCCTTCTCAGCATAATTGATGCCATATTGGAGCGTGTAAGTAGTTCTCCTTCATCTTCAAACTGATCCTGACTCCAGTCCATGGTAAATTTAGCAATTTCTTCATTAATAATATCCTGACATTCATCCTCCGTAAGTCCAAGCAGAGAATACGATTGCCCTGACTCCTCATAAAGCGTCAGCAAAACCAATTGATAATACTCCATATATTTGCTGTTAAACAGCTTATAAAAATCCTTTGGAATTCTGCTTTTAATACTCATTTGTATTTATTTCCTCTATACTTTTCCTTCTAAACTAATACGAAAAACTTTAAAACTCAAATACGTATCGTTCAAATACGTTGATAATCTGTGTGTCATGATACACATCATTCCGCTTATGCTTCCGCCCATACTGCATATGCACATGGCCGTGCAGAAAATATTTCGGGTGGTAAGTATCCAGAATGGAACGGAACACCTGAAAGCCTTGATGTGGCAAATCCTCTCCGTCATTTAACTGACGGGCAGGTGCATGGGTTACCAAAATATCTACTCCACCTATAAGCTGAAACCGCAGTTTCATTTTTGCATAACGCATCCTCATTTCCATCTCTGTATACTGATGGTTTCCCGGGCGATAACGCATAGAACCGCCAAGTCCCATAATACGTACCCCATTGTGCACATAAACCTTGTCCTCAATGCAAATACAGCCCTCCGGTGGAACTGTATCGTAAATTTCATCATGATTTCCATGTACATAGAGTACAGGAACGTTGGACAATGTAGCAAGAAAAGACAAATATCTCGGGTCCAAATCACCGCAGGAAATAATCAGCTCAATTCCCTCTAATTTACTTTTATCAAAAAAGTCCCACAAATATTTTGATTCTTCATCACCTATTGCAAGTATCTTCATAGACTGTCTATCCTCTCTTTTCCACACTCTGCTGTTTTACTGTCGGCAGTGCATTTTCAACCAGCTCATCATCCTTCGGAATCTGCCCGATTACATTTTCCGCAAGCCAGTCCATAGATGAAATTTCTTCCGGAGAAAGACGCTTATCCGGGTCAGGCTGAATCAGCTTGTCCTGGGAATAAAGTACCCCTGCAAATGGGTGGAATTCTTCAGATACAATTGTGTTCTTCAACAGCTCAATCAGACGTTTCGTTCCAATTGGAAGATTACGGGAGCAAATCACATCCACTACACCTGCTGACATTCCCCACCAGTAATTAATTGCCTTTACTTCCAGTGGGTCATCATCGTATTTCCACGTTCCCTCCATAATTGTGCGAATTAACTGCTCATAGAATTTCCCCCAATGACAGATTGGCATAGCAAGATGACGTGGAATCTCATTTTCCATATGAAATAATCCATAAAATGAAGACGCTTCCTCTGGAATTACCATATCCTTTCCTGAAATGCAGGAAGGATGAAGCCACCGGATTGCCTCCATTGCATCATGATTTTTCAGACATGACCACTCTAGATGCACCTTAGCGCGAGGATTAATCATTTTTGCACCCAGTGCAAAAGCATTGATTCCGGAAATCGTTCCGAAAATCGGATAATCCGCAATATAGGCTATTTTCCCATCCTCACTCATAGCCCCTGCTATTGCTCCCATCAGGAATTTTGCCTCGTAAGTCCGTGCATAATAAGTACGGATATATCGATGAGAGACATTGACTGAGCAGTTCTGAATCCGGATAGTCGGGTGTTTAATTGCAGCTTTTACACTGGCCTGTACAAAAGCAGGTGTGGTCGTAAAAATAATGGTATACCCCTTCTGAATCGCATCCTCCAGCACACCATCAATCGTCTGCTGCGTTACCCCATCATAATAGGTAGTTATCACATCTTCCGGGAAAGTCTGCTCTAAATGAAGCCTTCCAAGCTCATGGGCATAAGTCCACGCAGAAGAAGTCACTGTCTTTTCATAAACAAAGGCGACCTTCAGCTTCTGGATTCCCGGTGAAAGGATTCGGCTGAAAAGTGGCTTCTTTTCTTTCGAAGGCATCATTTTCAAATCTATCTTGTCCTTTTTTGCCAGAAGTTCAAATTCTTCCCAGCTCTTGTCAATCAGATTTCCCAATTCTCTGGTTGACATCTGGCAGATTTCTTTGTATCCATATAATTCAATCAGTTTCAAAAACGCATCTCCACAGGTAATCGGAAGTTGTGCCCGCTTCTTATACTCCGAAGAAAACCAGTAATATGCAGAACGAAAATCTATGCGTTCCTCATGAGTCCAGATTTCGTCAGGTTCTTTGCCAACCAAACTCTGAAGCTTTGCAAAAGAACCTTCCTTGGAAAACCAAATATAATTCATTTCCGTCAAGCGATAAAAATCCAAAAACTCAAAATAAATTTTATTCTCCGGTTCATCGGTCCGTTTTGGGATAATTCTGGTCACATACCCTGCTATTGGAGATACATCGAAATATTTCATGACACTGACCCGCTTGTTCCCTTCTTCTACATAAAATTTATTCATGTACTCGTAGGCTTTAATCGGTTCGCGGATTCCTTCTTCCAATTGACTGGTGCTGAGGCGTCCCCATTTATACGCAAACTCAGAGCCTTCGTCCAAAATAGGCATAAAATTTCCTGCAAACGAATTACTCCGTGCCACCGACTTTGTTCCCATAATTAATTCCGATGGAATCTGTACAAGTCCAAGCGGAACCTCCGAATAAGATCCCTTAGGTGGTAAAATATCATCAAGCACCTGAAGCGTAGGCTTTTGATGGTGGAGCAGACGATACTGGTAATCCTTTTTTCCTAATTTATATGCTTTTTCATAATCCGTCATTGCCATGACTTTTCCCTCTGATTTCCACGTTTTTAGTCCTGCATTTATTTTACCATGTCTTATTTTGGAAAGAAAGAAATTGTGAAGATTTTGTTATCTCCCTTGAGATTTTCCAAGAATCGTGATTAAATAAGTTCAAAAGATAGAAACCAAACATCCGCAAGGAGGTCTTGCATAATGAGTATAGATAATTTAAAAAATTTAGAAAACTTAGGCAAATCAGATAGCTTAGATAAATTAGATAGCTTAGATAAATCAAACAATAAAGATAACTTGGATAAATCAAATAAGTTAGATAATATAGATAACCCTGATAATTTGGCTGTATTCGATGAGGATTTTGAAGTCATCTACGAAGGCGATTTACCAGAACCACCAAAAGATACCCTTGGAAGTGACGCATATAAAGATGTGCTTGCCAGTCTCGCTGAATTAGACGGACCGGATGACTCTGATATTGATTATTTGGAAGCCAACAAGACAAGAACACTCACTTTCGCTGACACCGAACTGCTTCAGAAAAAGGCAGAATACGAACAGGTTGCCCTGAAAAAGCAAAAAAAAGAACAGACAAAGAATCTGTTCTATTTTTGCTCTATTTTGCTCATCCTGATTATCATCTTCGTGATTGCAGCAAAATATCTCATGTAAACTGAAGGAAAGATGTTGCCTTCTGAAAATATTATCTGATAAAGTGCGTTGCGACACGTGGCTCTTTTTCCGGATAACCATACGCTTCTTTTCCGAGGGCAATACTTTTCATAAGGAATGTCATATTTCTTGCGAGGGCACGCATAGTCTGCCTGCCTTCTTCATCCATCTCAGCTTCTCCCTGCACTCTTCCATGAATGCTGTTCCAATACTGGCTGGAAGCAATTGGCATATTGCTAATTGTAAAATATTTATTCAGTTCATCAAAAGTAGCGGAACATCCACCTCTCCTTGCACAGACTACACTTGCACCGACCTTCATGGTCTTATCAAATGGGGTGCTGTAAAAGAGACGGTCAAGACAGGCAATGAGTGTTGCATTGGCTGATGCGTAGTAAACCGGACTTGCAACAACTAATCCGTCAGCTTCTTCAAATTTTGGAGCCAATTCATTTACCACATCGTCAAAGACACATTTTCCATTTTTAGCACAACTTCCACATGCAATACATCCTCTTACATCCTGGGTCCCAATCTGCACTGTCTCCACTTCCACACCTTTCTGCTGAAATACCTGTTCCATTTCACGTATGGCAATCGCAGTATTTCCATCCTTTCTAGGACTTCCATTAATAATTAATACCTTCATTTTCCTTTCCTCCTGTAAAATTTGCTTTATTATGATAACCAACACTTTTTATTGCGCTTCCAGCCACTCTGCCAGTTCCGCAAAACTTCCCTGTTTTCCGTCCCACTTATAACCTTCCCGTTCAATTTGACAGTCCGTTACCAGATAGCCATCCATTTCCAGAGAAGAAGCTGCATGCATATCTTCCAGTTCATCGTTTCCAATTACCAAACAATTTTTCGGGTTGACTCCCATCTGCTCACAGACAACCTCAAAATATTTCGGATTTGGTTTGCAGTAGGAATAATTTTCATAAGAAGTAATCAAATCAAAATCTTCTTCTCCAAGACCAACCCAGCTCAATCTTGCAAGCTGTCCCACATATGGAAACAACGGATTGGTTGACAAAATAACCTTGTCTGCTTTCTGGTGCGCCAGTTCCACCACCTTTTTAGCCAGTGGATTTTCACCCATATAAGGTTTCACATCATGAAATTCGTTGGAATAAAAATCTTCAGTAACTTCTTTTAATACATCCCAGTCAATAGACTTCTGAAGTTTCTCTTCCTTGGCAACCTCCGTAAAATGTTTCCAGAATACCTCTTCATTGGTGCCCGTTCCATCATTTTTCATCATTGCTCCAACACCGCCCCAAAAGCCTTTATAAAGCACCTCCGGTGTAATGCCAAGAGGACAGAGAACCCTCGCAAGCTGCATAAAATACTGTCTTACAAAAATCTGTTGCTCCATAGGGAGCAGCGTACCGTCCATATCAAATAAAATTGCTTCGTATTTCATCATCTGACTCCTTCTTTCTTATCTGCAATCCGCAGGCATCACAGCCTCGGATTTTTGACGCCCACATCATTATAAAACAAAAAACTTATTTTTAAAACTTTTCTTTCAATATATCCGCAAATTCTTCTGTTACCGCTTCTGGCAGTTCATTTCCATAATAACCTTTGAAAGACTAATGAACGTATTGCAGATTACGAAACGCAGACAGAATTATTTGCGTCAATGGATATGGTGGAGTAATGGAATACAGGTTTTATTAAACAACATAACGAAAGTTTTATTGACAAAAAGAGTAGAAAAAGCTATGATAATATGCGTGAGTAATCACAAATATTATCATGTGTCTCAGTAGCTCAGGGGATAGAGCACGGCCCTCCTAAGGGCTAGGTGGAACAAACGCCTTTTGATATGATAACTAGATAAAATTGAATAGATTTTTAAGAATGTCCCAGTACCTCAGCAGGATAGAGGGTTCGCCTCCTAAGCGAAACGTCGCAGGTTCGACTCCTGTCTGGGACGCCACAAACTCCGCTGAAAGCCTTATTTTACAAGGTTTTCAGCGTTTTCTTATTTATGGCTTTCTATTTACGCTGAATACGATTTGTTTTCAATCAATCATTTTTCATTCGATATTTTTTAAGACTTTTAAGGAAATAGGCTTGCTAACACTTTTTTATTTTTGAAGAAAAATCGCTGGTTTTTTTGAAATTTGCTAACACTTTTGAAATTCTATCTTTGTAGTGCCTGCTTTAAAAATTGCTCTTTCATTTCTGGCGATAAAGATTTAATCAGTTCCAATAATGCCATATCACTATCGGTTAAGTCGGTATCTTGCTTTGGATTGTCTGTATCATCATTAAGCGTAGAATAAAATTCTTTATCCATTTTTTGTGCATTGAAACGTCTGTCCTCGTCAATGATTTCTGAATAGACATCTGTAACCATTTCTGCTTCTGCGTGACCAGTATCGCCTTGTACGGACTTAACATCTCCGTTTGTCATTTTGAGTTTATAACCCGTACTTAAATGGCGTAGGCTGTGAAATACCACAACTTCATAATCATTTTCTTCACAGAGCTTTTGAAACCTATCTCTAACAATACGGCTTTCCACGGGATTGCCATTATCTAACGCAATAACAAGGTTGTAATCATTGTAGGCACTTCCTAAAAATTCCTTTAATTCCTGCTGGTCTTTTTTATATTGCACCAATAGTTCCGCAACTGTTTTAGGTAACCAGACAACACGATTACTTGTTTCTGTTTTTGGCGTTTTCAAGACAAGCCTTGTGGTACAATGCGGTTTTTGCGTTGGGAAAATCTTTAAAATATCCTTTTCCTTTAATTTCTGCATAGCTTCTGCATTTACTCTTGAAAGTTCTTTATTGATGATTACCTTTGCATTATTTGTAGCAATGGACTCTTCATCAATAATAACATCTTCCCATGTAAGTCCTGTAATTTCTCCAATTCGCATAGAGCAGGAAAAAGCTAAGTGCATACAAATTGAAAGCAAATCATCTTCCGTGGCTTTTACCGCTTCTCGAAATGTTTGAACACTCCACACTTTTCGCCTAGTCTTTGGAATTTTTGGTAACGTAGCCAAAGACGCAGGGTTTCTTTTGTTTGTATCAATATACTCCCAGCGGATAGCTTGATTTAAGGCACAGCGGATAATATCATGTATTTTCTTGATGTTCGCTGGTTGAACACAACGACCAGTTGCTTTTCTGTTTGCCCGTGGTACTTCTGGAACGCTCAATAAATCATTGTAGTATTTTGATAGGCTTTTTGTAGTTATTTCATTCAGTTTCCAATCTCCGATAATCGGATTGATATAATTTTCAATACTGCCTACCTTACCACTAAATGTACTCGGCGACCATTTAGATGTGCCGTATAGATTAACAAAAATTTCTAGGAAATCACGCAATGTAATATCTTTGTCTACAACATCTAACTCTTTTTTAGAATTTTCAATCTGATGTGCAAATTGTTCCTCTAATGGAACTATCACATATCCAAATTTCTCTTGATAGTATTCTATAAAGGCTTTTCGCTGTTTTGCTTCTTTTCTTGTTTCCAGCGTGTCCCATTTTTGTTTTCTTTCTCCTGCACTATCTAAGTACCAATAAATAACTGAAAAACTTGATTTTCTTTGTTTGATTGAAGCCATAATTTTCTCTCCTTATAGTTAAATTCCATTTAACCATTTATCGAAAGAAACCTTTGATACCCGTATGGCTTTACCAGCACGAACATAACTGAATTGACCGCTTTTTACCAATGAATAAGCTACCTTTTTGCTAATGTCCAGTTGTTCAGCAATTTCCTCTACTGTATAAGTCTTTTTTTCCTTTGTAGGAGATTGTGCATTTTGTGTATCACTTATCACTATTAAGACCCCTTTCATTTGTGACAGCAACAAAACACACTCGTCTAATAAGGTCATTATAACACACCTAAATAAAAAGAGTAGATAGATTTTGTTGCTGAAACTATCAATTATAAGCAGGCAGACGGCTTTGGAAAGCTCCGTTAGTATCTCAACTATTCCCATTCTTGTGGGCAGAACCGCACCATGCGGACGTATCATTATTCTGTGAGGATAGGTCGTGGCAAAACGACTTTTCCAACAGTCGCTCTCGGATCACTGCGTGGGTCGCTCGCTTTCTTTTGAAAAGGTCGTGGCGTACAGTCCCCGTGGCTCGCTATCTCACAAACGTATCTGTCTGCTTTATTCAGTTGTCAAAGAGCTGTGGCGAAAGCGTGTTGCTTTCATATAAAAGCAGGTGGCAGAGCAGGAAAGAGGGGGATATTAAATCATGCTCCGCTAAAAACTGCTTATTCTTCTGGTTCTAAGTCCATATCTTCAATATCAAAACCTAAAATCATTTTGATAAGTGCTTCTCTGATACGTCCTTTTAATTCCATATCTACAACGATATAAACATTGCCGTATTCATCATAAAGTGAACGCAAACAGCACTTTGATATGTAAGGGTCATAAAATGCCAGTAATTTTTCAATCGCTTTTTCGTTTCCGTCCATAGCTGATGAAATCAAGTAATAAGACGGTTTCTTAAATAACTGTTTCATTTTCTAATGTTCCTCCTTGAGTATTTTTTTCATAGTTTCCAAAGCGTGATGTCGGTTTCTAAATACACCGCTTTGCGTGATTTTCTGCAAGTTGGCAATTTCACTTTCTGTCATTTCCAAGAAGTAATACATCAACAGAGTATTGCGTTTTCTTTCTGGAAGCTTCTTCAAGGCTTCTGCCAATTCATCATCAAGGACACGAATATCAATGCCACATACTGAAAAGATTGTATAATCTGTTTCGTAGTCATCCCACACAGCAAAATTTTCAACGAAAATTTCTGGAAGTTCACAGAATGGAATTTCTTTATCTTTTCGTCGTTTCAATCCTTGTTGGTAGTCCTTTACAATATGACGGACAACTTTCTTCAAACAACTTTCAAAGCGACATTGAACTGTTTTCTGGAAGTCAGACGGTTTCATCAATCTCACCCCCTTTCCACTATGATTTGAAAAGTGTTTATCCCTCTTTCCGCACCATATAGGGAATGAAAGGTGTGATTTAATGACCTCTTTTGAAAAATTTTTAAATTTTTTTCGGGTATGAAAAAAGCCCGCACAAAACATATAGTCTGTACGAGCCTTTAAAGCTAAAACATATTCAATTTTTAATAGTGTGCTATTAGGTGGAATTTGATTGCAAAGAATTGTACTTAAAGCTTTCCATAATGCAAGCCCCCTTAAAGCACCGTATCAATGTTGGCATGGTTTTCAAATTACTCTGAAAAATTATGAACTGTTCCTTTTGGAAATGTAATGGTCAGTCTTGTATATTCTTTTTCCGTAGAAGCAATATCCAATTTCAAGCCCAACCTATCGCATAATTTTTTCGATAGATACAGTCCCATACCCGTTGCATTTGCCTTGTTTCTATTTGAACCCGTAAAACCTTTTTCAAATACACGGGATAAATCAGACGCTTTTATTCCACAACCATTATCTTCAATCACAAGCAATATATTTGTACCATTGTCTTGACTGTATATCGTCAGCTTATTTTCTTGCTTATCAAAATACTTAATCGCATTTTGCACGATTTGAGATAGAATGAATGTCAGCCATTTTTCATCAGTATAAATGACATTTTCTATGTCATGGATATTGATAATTGCTTTTCTTTCCATAAGCGAATGACGGAATTTCAGAATGACATTATGTATCACTTCGTCTAACTGCAACTGTTTTACAAAATAGTCTTTTTCCGTATTTTCGCTTCTTGCATAGTAGAGCATTTGTTCCACTAACTGAAATATTTTGTCTGTTTCTTTTTTTAATGTGTAATTTTTTGTATTGTCAAACGTCAAAGACAATGCTCCTATCGGTATTTTTATTTCATGGGCGAAACTTTCCACATATTCTTGATAGTCCTGCTTTTCTTCTGTGATTTTGCCGATTTCATCATTCATAGATTTGCAGGCTTTTTTTAGTGCGTAGTAATAGGCTTCATTTTGAAATTCTTTTGGCTTTGGTAAAACATCTGCAATATAGTAGGTTTCTTCCAGTCCGTCTACTAAATCAATAATATGTTGCGAAGCCTTACGTTTCTTCCGATACAAACACCATTGAAAAAGCCCTTGTATGCTGATGAACAGAATTACCAGCAATACAACAAATAGCATATCTACACCGTAGAAAATCAAGAGAAATGCTACTAAGGCAAGAAAGAAAAGCTGAAACAATATCTCTGTTATTTTTTCTTCTAAGAATGTAAAAAAGCTCACAGTTTCCAACCCTTTCCTCGTATATTTTCCAATAAATGAACAATACCGATTTCTTTCATTTTCTTTTTTAGACGAGTCATATTAACCAGTAATACATTTTCGTCTAAATAATATTTGTCGTTCCACAGCTTTTCCAATAGTTCTTCCTTACTGATAACTTTATCTTCGTTCATAAAGAAGTAGTACAAAATACGAAATTCATTTCTTGTCAGTTCAATGCTTTGCTCTTGATATTTCAAAATGGATAAGTGTAAATCAAGGGTACAATCTTTTTTGACAAGCTCACGGAAATTGTTTGGGTTTGACAACTGCAATGCACGCTTGATCTTCTCAAGAAGAATAAGCGTATCATATGGCTTTGTGATAAAATCAATCCCACCCACTTGAATACTTTTCAATTCGTCAGCATTTGTATCTCTGCTTGTTACAAAGATAATCGGTACTGGCATGACTTGTTTTATTTTCCTGCATACTTCATAGCCATTCTCATACGGCAGGTTAATATCAAGCAGAACCAGTTCTATGGAATATTGCTTTAATTCATCTGTCAGGTTTCCAAAGTCAGTCAATAAAACTGTTTCATATCCTTGTGTGTTCAATAATTTAGAAAGCTCCAAACGAGTGATTTCATCATCTTCGATAATTGCTATTCTCATTTCAACACCCCCTTGATTTACCATTATAATAATTCCACAGCAGGAGAGCTAGAAAAATCTAACTCGCCTCATTGATATTTCGTTTGAAACCGATATACGTTGCTATCCAGTAAATACTATAAATTAGGAAGAAGATAATTAAATTCAAGCCAAAGTACATTAGATAAAGGTGTTTATCTCCCAAAATTTGTTGATACACATTATTCAATGACGACATCATCACGAAAGAACATAATATTGCTGATATTGCAGGGACACAAAATAATATCAATAATTGTTTTCTGATTGTCTTAAATAGCGACTTGTCATTTATTCCTAATCTTCGCAAGGTCAGGTAGCGATATTTGTATTTAGTAGAGTCGCTCAATGATTGAACTGCCAAAATTGTCCCTACTGCGGAAATCAAGATAAATGCAATATACATAAACAGACTGACTACTATTGCAACCATTGCTTTTTGTTGTTCTATTTCTGCACCTCTTACGTTTACTCTATACGATTCGTCATTTATTTCTCCATTTTCATCAACCTTTACTAATTGATGTTGCATATCTTCTTTTATCTTATTTTCTAATTCTGCGTCTGTATCTTCTTTTGTATCTATAATCAAATGATTTTCTGATACTTCAAGTCCTTGAACATATTTATCTGGAAGTACAACAACAAATCTGCCAGTATTAGTTATAGAGTTCCAATAAGACTTAGTGTCATATCCTTTTAATTTCAAATTTTTATTTGCTACTGTTATGGTTTCAATATCTTTGTTATCTTCAACCTCATATGCAAACTTGCTATTTGTAACTATATAGTATTCGTTATCATTTAAAGAAAGCAACGGCATCTTTCTTAATTCTAGTAATCTATTATAATCACTTAACTTCAAGACTGGGTCAAAATCATAATATTCTGATTGGAAAAAATTTTGTACCTGATGATTCGGCTCTTTATAAATGTCGTACTCAATGGTATTATCAATCGTATATTCTTCTTCAATTACTCGAATATATTCATCAAATACCTGCTTATCATCAAAGAGTTGTACATCATATGGTGCATTTAAATTCACGCTGATATCATACGAAGCTTTGTTGATACTAGAATAATTCAGAGCCAGCAGTGAAATTAAAATCAACATAGACAATGTACCAAATGTGAAGCTCATTGTTCTTGCTTTAGAAGCAAATGTTCTTGCTACAAACAGATTATCATTTTGATATTTCATTTTTTTATTCTTTAACAAAACAGTCAAGAACATATCTGCACAAGTTGTAGATATACCATAAATGCTGATAATCAACATGATTACGCTTACCATCAAATAGGTAAGTGTTTCTTGCTTATTAAAATTATCCATAGTACAACGTGAATTCCAGAGAAAAAGAGAAATCGCACCAAGAATAATACTTAAAACAAAAATGACATTTCTTTTTTTACTGTCACGGAACATTTTCTTTTCATTTTGTTTATCAAAGTAAAGAAAATCACGTATCGTCATTTTACTTATTCTTCTTAATAGATTAAGTAAAACCAAAACATAAATAGTTAAAAAACAAATTATCAATAGTCCAATAGAAACAAAATTCAAAGAAATAAAGAGAGTTTTTGGAATACCCAGTAAGTTTACAATTACTAACGACACAAACTGGCTGAATAAAAAGCCAATAGGAATAGCTAATACAAATGCTAAAATTCCCAACAGTATATTTTCAATTATAACTAAGTGGGCAATTTCTTTTTTCTTAATGCCAAGAAGCATATATGTTCCTAATTCTTTACTTCTTTTTTCAAACATAAATTTCGTTGTATAGTTGATCAAAAAGCATATCACAAAAATAATAAGGATATTTACAGCGAACAATGAATTCTTAAATGCATCCATACTGGAACATAACTTTACAATTTCATCAGAATTTGCCACCAAATTAAAAGCAAATATAAGAGAAAAGGATGCAGTAACGGTTATCAGATAAATCAAATAATCTTTAATATTTCTTTTTGTATTTCTATACGCTAACTTACCTAACATTTCCCACTTCACCTCCGAGCAAGGTTAATATATCCAGTATTTCATTGAAGAAATCTTTTCTGCTTTTTTCCCCTCTGAAAATTTCATTGAATATTTTACCGTCTTTCAAGAACAAAATACGTTCACAGAAAGACGCACTAAACGGGTCATGTGTTACCATTAAAATAGTAGCCTGCATTTTCTTGTTGATTTCAGACATTGTTTCCAGTAATAATCTGGAAGCTTTTGAGTCCAAAGCTCCCGTCGGTTCATCAGCTAATATCAGTTTCGGTTCATTGATTAAGGCTCTTGCACAAGCACAACGCTGTTTTTGTCCGCCAGAAACTTCATAAGGAAATTTCGATAAAATATCACGAATACCCAATTTATCAGCGATAGCATGAACTCGTTTGTCAATATCAGCAGGGTTCTGTTTGTTGATTACCAATGACAAAGAAATGTTTTCTTCAATCGTTAAAGTATCTAAAAGGTTGAAATCTTGAAAAATGAACCCTAGATTTTCACGTCTGAAATCAGCAAAATCTTTATCCTTGATTTTGGTAATATCTTGATTATTGACTGTAATGTGTCCGCTGGTTACAGTATCAATCGTAGAGATACAGTTTAATAGGGTAGTCTTTCCAGAACCACTAGCTCCCATGATTGCGACAAATTCGCCCTTATCTACATACATAGAAATACCGTCTACTGCCTTTGTGATATTTCCAGAGTTACCCCCGTAGTATTTTTTTACTTGCTCTAAATTTAAAATGTGTTCCATTAAAAATCGCTCCTTTCTTCCTGCCACATTTATTTGTTTTGGAATACAATTAAATTATAGCAAGGGCAGTATTCAATTACACTTACAGTTTTGAAAGTAAACAGAGAGTAAAAGAGCCGTGATAATGCAGATCACAATTTTGTGAAGCATTTCCACGACCCTTTTATTATAATTTTGCCTTTGTCTTTTTCGTAATGATATAAATATATTCTTCTGGTGTAGGGCGTTTATTCCCAAAATACTTTTTGAAATTTGCCTGCACCTCTGGGTCGGTGCTATTCATAGCTTCATCAATCGTTGCTTCAATATTTTCCCGTACATCAGCTAATGACATACCGCCAGCCTTTGCACCAGCCTTTAATGCTTTTTTAATATCTCGTTTTTTTAACCCTATCATTCGAACCAACTCCCTAAAATGAGTTAATCTTCTTTTTCAAAAATTAAATCAATCTTTCGCATACAACCTTTTGCGTCAATTTCTGTAGGTATAAAACCAACATAGCGATACCCATTTTCTGCATAGCTATTTATAACTTCCTTATGTTTATCGGTGCAAAGGAACACAACACCTTTCGCAGTATAATCAATTTCTAAATATTCATATTTTTTCATTTTTCCTCATTTCCTTTCTCTTTCATATTTTCTCTACGCTTTTTGATTGCCTTATTTCTTAAAGGAATACCAACGCCCAATATCAATCCTACTACCAAAATAGTCAAGTCCATAAGCACACCTCTCTTTTCTAAAACTCTTTTTTCTTTAGTATTGTTAAGCTAATAAGATAGGAGATACCTAAAATAACAACTGAAAGCAATAAAAATAATATTATATATACTAGTGGTTCAAATTTAGGTAATTTATTTATTAAGACATATAAATCTATTCCTAAATATTCAGTAGTTTTTATAAGAAGCAGTCCTATAACAAATATAAATCCCATTACACCTATGATAGCAATTCTTCCTTTTTCTCCACCAAATTTCAAGATAAAAGGAAGCATGATTGATAAAATCAATAAAATAGTAGGAAATAAAGAACCTGCTGTTAAAAAAATTTCATTAAAACTGCCTGTTTTTGTAATACCAATAACAACTAAACTAATAACAGTTCCCAACAACAAAAACATTATTCCTGAAATCAATCCAAAAATATATTTTTCCAGTACATAATCTTTTCGTGTTATCGGTAAAGAAAATAAAAAAGCATTTCCATTATCAAATTCATCATAGCTAATTGAACTCAATGAGAATAATGCCCCCACAAAACCTAAGAAACCAATCGGAAACGAAGTCCCCGGAGATACTATTATCATTATTATAGATATAGCAGTAATAGTCATAAAGAAGTTTTTCTGTCCTTTCAGCAATTTAAAATCTTTAATCAATAAACCTTTCATTATTCAACACCTCTAATCATCATTGTTATTACTTCGTCTATATTTCCTTTTTCAATCGCCATTTGAGGATAATTTTCAGCATAATATTGTTTTTGATTAGTTAAACAACTATATCCATAGCTTTCTTTTTTGGTACGTAAAATATATTGTCTATCTAATTTGGAATATTCTTCTTCATCAACTTTAAGTAGTGCATAATCGCTTAGTAAAACATCAGTATCTTCGTGCATAATTACTTTTCCTTGATGTATCATATAAAGGTCATCACATAAAGTTTCTAAATCACTGGAAATGTGAGAACTAATTAAAATAGAGCGTTCTTCGTCTTTTTCTATAAAATCTCTTAGCATTTCTAACAATTCATCTCTAGCTATTACATCTAATCCCGCCGTTGGTTCATCAAGAATTAACAACTTTGCATTGTGTGAAACAGCAACTAAGACTTTTACTTTCGCTTTCATACCAGTTGAAAAATCTTTTATTCTTTTATTTCGTGGAAGCTGAAACTTTTTAACTTGTTCTATAAAAAATGATTTATCAAAATTTTGATATAAATTATCAATAATAGGAATAATATCATTGATTGTTAAATATCCACTAAAGCCAGAGTCCGAAAGAACTACTCCCAAATCTTGCTTGTCTTTTGCAGTAAAATCTTGTAATGACTTTCCAAGAATATTGATAGTTCCACTATCAAAGGAAATTAGCCCTAAAATAGCTTTAAATGTTGTGCTTTTTCCTGCACCATTTTGACCAATCAAACCAGTTACATGACCTTTCTTTACTTCAAGAGAACAATCAAGCGAAAAGTTTTCATAACTTTTTTTCAAATGCTCAATTTTTAACATATCTAACCCTCCAAAATTAACTCAAATAGTTTTTTTATATCTTCATCACTGATACCGTAACATCTGCCTTTTTGAATAACTCGTTCTAAATCACTTTCTAATTCCTTTTTCTGTTCCTCTAATAAAAGCTCTGTATTTGTAGCAGTAACATATGTTCCTTTTCCATGAATTGTTACCGTAAACCCCTCGTTTTCCAAGCTATCATATGCTTTTTTCACAGTTAGAGCACTTATTTTTAATTCTTTTGCAAGAGAACGAACAGACGGAAGATTATCATTTTCTTTTAATTTTCCATTCCGAATTAAAGCTTTAACTTGTTCTACTATTTGCTCGTAAATAGGTATCATTGAAGAATGGTTTATAATAATTTTCATCTCACAGCTCCTTTCTGTATAAACAGTATATAACAGAGTAACGCTGTTGTCAAGTGTTATATGGTGTTTGTACAGAAAGTGAAGCGTGCAAATCTCATTTAGGAAATGCACGCTATATAATTTATCCTACAATCTTC
>ERZ825137.1515-NODE-1515-length-29836-cov-3.826164_pt1 | contig 29836 bp, 19 predicted proteins | sample MGYA00519873_ERZ825137 | MGnify/ENA primary metagenome ERZ825137 (study PRJEB31778, sample SAMEA3449190) | human gut metagenome | biome: human gut; feature: human-associated habitat; material: faeces | place: United Kingdom | collected 2010/2012 ...
TAGAGCACTTGACTTTTAATCAAGTTGTCCGGGGTTCGAATCCCCGATGCTTCATGATTTAGAAGATGTAAATCCTGTATAAATTGGGTTTACATCTTTTTTCGTTTTATAGAAAATTTAATATGCACCAAGTAAATTTTTGCTAGTAAAATAGAATGATACCAGGGTCAAAAGGTCAGAAAGCCGATGCAAACTTGCCTGCAAGAGGATTTTTGACCTCTTGCCCCAACATCATAGAATTTGATAAGAGGGAGCAAGATATGAAATCAGCAGCAGAATTAGAAAAAAATTTGATGAGTATCAATCGAAGAAGCTATCCAGCTTACAAAGATTTGAGAGGAAGCTATCAGTTTCAGGGATACCAGCTCAATATTGATCATGTACAAGGAGATCCATTTGCTTCTCCGTCAAAGCTGAGTATTCAGGTGAAGAAAATCCAGGCGAGATTTCCAGAAGAATATTATAAAGAAGAACACAGAAGAATTGCGCTTCAGGATTATCTGACAAGACAATTCGGAAAAGCTGTTTCCAAATTTATTTTCCAGGCAAAGGGTTCCGGGAAAAGTGGATTGATTGGGATAAGCCGCTGTGGACAGGAGGTTCTGGACAGGACTGCATTTGAAATTAAGGATGGAGATCTTCTGGTACGGTTTGAAGTTGGATTTCCGGCAAATGGACGGACGATCAATGCATTTGAACTGAGAAAGATTTTGTTTGAGTATCTTCCGGAAATAGCTGACAGATCTTTATATTATAAGAACCTGAATCAGCAGGAAGTGAAAAAGTGTATAGAACTTGCGGAAGATCAACATTATATAAGAAGAGAACTGACAAAGCGGAGACTTATTGCATTTGTGGCAAATGGTTCTATACTGCCAAGAGAAAGCGGTGTATCACAGAAGCCTATGAAAGGTGCAATTGCTTTTGAAGCACCGGAAAGTATGGAAGTAGAGATGGAACTTCCACACCGGGGTAAAATAAAAGGAATGGGAATCCCGGAAGGAATTACTTTGATCGTGGGTGGAGGATATCATGGAAAATCAACACTTCTGAAGGCACTTGAACAGGGAATTTACAATCACGTCGCCGGAGATGGAAGAGAATACGTGATTACTTCGGATACTGCGATGAAGATCCGGGCCGAGGACGGAAGATGTGTATCCCATATCAATATTTCACCGTTTATCAATGATCTGCCGAATAAGAAAGATACAGTAAATTTTTTCACAGAGGATGCCAGTGGTTCGACTTCGCAGGCTGCAAATGTGGTAGAAGCGGTACAGTCAGGTGCAAAATGTCTTTTGATCGATGAAGACACCTGTGCGACGAACTTTATGGTCAGGGATGAGCTGATGCAGGCTGTCGTATCCGGCGAACAGGAACCGATTACACCATTTACTCTTCAGGCAGGTAACCTGTATCAAAAGCAGGGAATTTCTATTATTCTGGTGGCCGGAAGTTCTGGATCTTATTTTTACATTGCTGATCATGTGCTGCAGATGGATAATTACCGAACGTACGATATCACAGAAAAAGTGAAAACGGTGATTGGTGAAAAAAGTGAGACCAGAGAGAAAAAGGTTCCGGTTGATGTAGCTGTCTTATTTGATAAAGATCATCACAGAAGCTTAAAGGCCGGAAAAATGGAAAAGAAGAGAGATCAGGTGAAGATAAAACAGTTTGGTAAAGATTCATTTTCTATTGGAAGAGAAAATGTGGATCTGAAATATGTAGAACAAATCCTGGATGCAGAACAGACAACGGCATTAGCGTACTGCCTGAAGAATCTGCTGGAAGAAATGGAACGGAAGGAACAGGATGTTGATCTTTGCGTGGAAAAGCTCTGGAGTCAGATTAAGAAGCAGGGTCTGGCATCCCTTTGCAAAGGAAGTTATCTTTCTGTATCAATGGCACAGATCCGTAAACAGGATATTTACGCATGTCTGAACAGATATCGGGGATTTATTAGATAAGATTAAAGAATTTGGAGGAGAAGATCCGTGAGGAGATGGAAGAAAATTTTAAGTGCATCGCTGGTGGCAGTGATGGTTGGAAGTCTTGGAATGACCGCATTTGCAGAAGATACGTCAGCAAATGAACCAATTGATACAACGGTCAGCAATTATAATCTGACAGAGGAAGAAACTTCCGGAAAAAATCAAGAAGAAATTAAAGCCCTGCAGCAGCAGAAAATCGATGAAGTAACACAGCAGGCATATGATATGAAGATTGCCAGCAATGAGCTGGAGAACTGGCCGGAAGGACCGGCTACTTACGGAGAGGCTGGGATTGTCATGGAGGCAAAAAGCGGTGCGATCCTTTATGCGAAAAACATTGACGGAAAGGCTTATCCTGCCAGTATTACAAAGATTTTAACGGCACTTGTCGCATTGGAAAACGGCAATCTTGATGACAAGATCACGATTACACAGAATAGTGTGGATTGTGTAGCAGAGGGGGATGCTTATATCGGAATGATCGCGGGGGAGGAAATTTCTTTAAATGATGCGCTTCACGCACTTCTGATGGCATCTGCAAATGAAGTTGCTTATGCGATTGCTGAAAATGTGGGTGGTTTAGGATATGATGGCTTTATTGCAAAGATGAATGAACGCGCAAAAGAGCTGGGAGCAGTAAATTCTGATTTTGAAAATCCGAATGGGCTGAATGCGCAGAACCATTATACGACGGCACGTGATATGGCACTTATTACACAGGAACTGCTTGAAAATCATGAAGAATTCAAGACGATTGCCCAGACACAGCAGTATACGATCGGTGCAACCAATCTGGTAAATCAGGCGAGAACCTTTCAACAGAGTGATCTGATGTTTTACGAGGGAAACGATTATTATTATCCAAAGACAATAGCCGGAAAAACCGGTTATACAGATGAAGCACTCAACACGTTGGTATCCTGTGCAGCAGATGATAATCTGGAGCTGATCAGTGTTGTCTTGAAGACACATGGGAAAAATGTATACCCAGACTCCATCAATTTACTGGAGTATGGATTTAATAATTTCGCAAAATATACGATTGCGGATTATGAAGACTCCGCAGATTTTAAAGAAATTGATCCGAATGCATATGTTGTACTTCCGGAAAATGTAAATTTCCAAAGCCTGGATTACGAAATTACGCAGGATGACACGAACAGCAGCACCGGAACAGTAACTTATACTTATCAGGGCAACCCGGTCGGAAAAGCAGCTGTGACATTAAGTGATGAATATCTGCAGAAAGATAACACAGAAAATGAAGCACAGGTGTCCGGCGATAAGTCAGACAGTGAAACACAAAAGCAGGTTCAGAGCACAATACCACGAGAGGTAATCCTTGTAATCTGTGTGATTGCAGCAGTACTCATTCTTATTATTGTATGGAGGGCTGTTCTGAAACACTTGAGAAAGAAGAAAGTGGAAACAAACAGAAAGCGCAGAAGAGAAGTTGACAAAGATTAACGTCTGGTCAGTCAAATATAAGGAAAGAATCACGAAATCCCGCAGACCCCCTTGACGAAGCAAGGGGTTCTTTATTATAATAACCTAGAAATGGTGAAAAAAGATCAAAAGACATTGACGAAGACAGTAAGGTTTATTTGAAAGGTAAAGCGAACCGGAGATGGTGGAAGACCGGTGCAAGTAGGGTAGATCTGAACATCACTTCCGAGTTGCAGTAACTGAAAGCAGTCTGGCGAGTAAGTTCTGACGGTTATTTCCCCCGTTACAGGAAACTCATATGCTGGTATGCAGTAACAGGTGGTTAACGATGTACAGACTTTCGTCCTTTTACGGGTGAAAGTCTTTTTTAATTTTGCAGGAAATTCCAAAAACTTCCTGCAAAATTAAGGGCACTACGTGCCGGGGCACATTTTTCTATATACCAAAAAATGCATACAAAGTCATTGATTCAGAAAGGAGCTTATCATGGCTAAGTACAAAAAAGTGGATACAGACCTGAAGTTTGTAGACAGAGAAAAAGAAGTTGAAAAATTCTGGAATGAAGAAGATATTTTCAAGAAAAGTATGGAGAACCGTAAAGAAGGAGAAACTTATACTTTCTACGATGGACCTCCGACAGCAAATGGAAAACCGCATATCGGACACGTTCTTACCCGTGTAATCAAAGATATGATCCCGAGATACCGTACAATGAAGGGCTACATGGTTCCGCGTAAGGCAGGATGGGATACTCACGGACTGCCGGTAGAGCTGGAAGTAGAAAAGCTGCTCGGCCTTGACGGAAAAGATCAGATTGAAAAATATGGTGTAGAACCATTTATCAATAAATGTAAAGAAAGTGTCTGGAAATACAAAGGAATGTGGGAAGATTTCTCTTCTACAGTAGGTTTCTGGGCAGATATGGAAAATCCATATGTTACTTATGATAATAACTTTATCGAGTCTGAATGGTGGGCTCTGAAGAAAATCTGGGATAAGGGACTCCTTTACAAAGGATTTAAGATCGTTCCGTATTGCCCACGTTGTGGAACACCACTTTCAGCACAGGAAGTTGCACAGGGATATAAGGACGTCAAAGAACGTTCTGCTATCGTTCGTTTCAAAGTGAAAGACGAAGATGCATACATCCTTGCATGGACAACCACACCTTGGACTCTTCCGTCTAATATCGCACTCTGCGTAAACCCGGAAGAAGATTACGCAAAAGTAAAATGTGCAGACGGATATACTTATTATATGGCATGCGCTCTGCTTGACACCATTCTTGGGAAATTTGCAGAAGAAGACAAACCGGCATACGAAGTTCTGGAAACTTACAAAGGAAAAGATCTGGAATACAAAGAATATGAACCGCTTTACCAGTGTGCATATGACTGCGCAACAAAACAGAAAAAGAAAGCATTCTTTGTTACCTGTGATGATTATGTAACTCTGACAGATGGTACTGGTGTTGTTCATCTGGCACCAGCATTTGGTGAAGACGATGCAAAAGTAGGACGCAAATATGACCTTCCATTCGTGCAGCTTGTTGACGAAAAAGGTGATATGGGTGAGACAACTCCATTTGCAGGACTCTTTGTAAAGAAGGCTGATCCGGAAGTACTTAAAGATCTGGATGCTCGTGGACTTCTCTTCGATGCTCCGAAGTTTGAACACAGTTATCCACACTGCTGGAGATGTGATACTCCACTGATCTACTATGCAAGAGAATCATGGTTCATCAAGATGACAGAAGTTAAAGATGACCTGATCGCAAATAACAATACTATCAACTGGATCCCGGAAAGCATTGGTAAAGGACGTTTTGGTGACTGGCTTGAAAATGTCCAGGACTGGGGGATCAGCCGTAACCGTTACTGGGGAACTCCACTGAATATCTGGGAATGCGAATGCGGATGCCAGCACTCGATCGGAAGCATTGAAGAACTGAAATCCATGTCAGACAACTGCCCGGATGATATTGAGCTTCACCGTCCATATATTGACGATGTAACAATCAAGTGTCCGAAGTGTGGAAAACAGATGCACCGTGTACCGGAAGTTATCGACTGCTGGTTCGACAGCGGATCCATGCCGTTTGCACAGCATCACTATCCATTTGAAAATAAAGAAGTATTTGAACAGCAGTTCCCGGCTCAGTTCATTTCTGAAGCCGTTGACCAGACAAGAGGATGGTTCTATTCTCTGTTGGCAATTTCAACCCTGATTTTCAACAAAGCACCATACCAGAACGTAATCGTTCTCGGACATGTACAGGATGAAAATGGTCATAAGATGAGTAAATCCAAAGGAAATGCGGTTGATCCGTTTGATGCTCTGGAGACATACGGTGCAGATGCGATCCGCTGGTATTTCTATGTAAACAGTGCACCGTGGCTGCCGAACCGTTTCCATGGAAAAGCGGTTATGGAAGGACAGAGAAAGTTCATGGGAACACTCTGGAACACCTATGCATTCTTCGTATTGTATGCTAATATTGATGATTTTGATGCAACAAAATATGCACTTGAATATGACAAATTATCTGTAATGGATAAATGGCTCTTATCAAAACTGAATACACTGATCAAGACAGTAGATAATCATCTTGCAAATTACCAGATTCCGGAAGCTGCAAGAGCACTTCAGGACTTCGTAGATGATATGAGTAACTGGTATGTAAGACGAAGCCGCGAACGTTTCTGGGCAAAAGGAATGGAACAGGATAAGATCAATGCTTACATGACTCTTTATACAGCACTCGTTACGGTATCAAAGGTTGCAGCACCGATGATCCCGTTCATGACCGAAGAAATTTATCAGAACCTGGTAAGAAGCGTAGATGAAACCGCTCCGGAAAGTATCCACCTTTGTGATTATCCGGTTGCAAATGAAGCTTATATCGATAAGACTCTGGAAGAGAACATGGATGAAGTTCTGAAGATCGTTGTAATGGGACGTGCATGCCGTAATACAGCCAACATCAAGAACCGTCAGCCAATCGGAAAGATGTTCGTAAAAGGTGCTTCCGATCTGCCGGAGTTCTATCAGGATATCGTGACAGATGAGCTGAATGTAAAAGAAATCGAACTTACAGATGATGTTCGTGCATTTACTTCTTATACATTTAAACCACAATTAAAGACAGTTGGACCAAAATATGGTAAACTGTTAGGTGGAATCAAAAATGAACTCAGCAGTCTGGACGGAAATGCTGCTATGGACGAACTGAATGCGACAGGTGTTCTGAAGCTTCAGGTAAATGGACAGGAAATTGAACTTACAAAAGAAGACCTTCTGATCGACATGGCACAGATGGAAGGATATGTATCTGAGAGTGACTATGGTATCACCGTTGTACTGGATACAAACCTGACAGAAGAACTTCTGACAGAAGGATTTGTACGTGAGATCATCAGTAAGATCCAGACTATGCGTAAGGAAGCCGGATTTGAAGTTATGGACAAGATCAAGGTAACTTACGACGGAAGCGAAAAAGCAGAAAAAGTATTTGCAGAGTATGCAGAGCAGATCGGACAGGAGACACTTGCGGTAGCAGTTGAAAAGGCTGAACCTGCAGGCTATGTGAAAGACTGGAAGATCAACGGTGAAGCTGTAAATATGGGTGTAGAAAAGCAGGGAGAATAATCCCTGCAGCTGCGCAAAATGAGAAGGGAATATAAGCATGTACAGTAAAAGATTTGAAAAAGAAACTTTTAAAAATGATGTGAAAGAAAATGTGCGGACACTGTATCGTAAAGAGATTGAAGAAGCAACTCCGCAGCAGATTTTCCAGGCAGTATCTTATGCAGTAAAAGAAGCAATCGTAGATGACTGGCTTGCGACACAGAAAACATACGAAAAAGAAGATCCAAAGACCGTATATTATATGTCAATGGAATTTCTTATGGGACGTGCACTTGGCAACAACCTGATCAACATGACTGCATATAAAGAAGTAAAAGAAGCCCTTGATGAGATGGGCATTGATCTGAATGTGGTAGAAGATCAGGAGCCGGATGCAGCACTTGGTAATGGTGGTCTTGGACGTCTTGCAGCTTGCTTCCTGGATTCACTTGCATCTCTTGGATACGCAGCTTACGGCTGTGGAATCCGTTACCGCTACGGTATGTTCAAACAGAAGATCAAAGATGGCTATCAGGTAGAAGTACCGGATAACTGGCTCAAAGATGGCAATCCGTTTGAAATCCGTCGTGACGAGTATGCAAAGGAAGTCCGTTTTGGTGGTACCATTCGTGTACAGTATAATGAACAGACCAAGAAAGAAGATTTCATCCAGGAAAATTATGAATCCGTACTTGCTATTCCATATGATATGCCGATCGTAGGATATGGCAACCACGTAGTCAATACACTGCGTATCTGGGATGCACAGGCAATCACAGACTTTAAACTGGATGCATTTGACAGAGGAGAATACCATAAAGCGATCGAGCAGGAAAACCTTGCAAAAACGATCGTAGAGGTTCTTTATCCAAATGACAACCACTATGCAGGAAAAGAGCTTCGTCTGAAACAGCAGTATTTCTTTGTATCTGCCAGTCTTCAGGTTATGCTTGATAAATATAAAAAGAAACACAAAGATGTGCGCAAACTGTATGAAAAAGTTACGATCCAGATGAACGATACTCACCCGACTGTAGCAGTTGCAGAGTTGATGCGTCTGCTCATTGACCAGGAAGGTCTTGGATGGGATGAAGCATGGGAAGTAACAACAAAGACGGTTGCTTACACCAACCATACTATCATGTCAGAAGCACTTGAAAAATGGCCGATCGACCTGTTTTCAAGACTGCTTCCGCGTGTATACCAGATTGTACAGGAAATTGATCGCCGTTTTGTAGAACAGGTTCGCCGTATGTATCCGGGCAATGAAGATAAAGTCCGTAAGATGGCTATCCTGATGGACGGTCAGGTAAGAATGGCACATATGGCTATTATTGCAGGCTACTCCGTAAATGGTGTTGCAAGACTTCATACAGAGATTCTGAAACATCAGGAATTAAAAGATTTCTACGAAATGATGCCGGAGAAATTCAACAACAAGACCAATGGTATCACACAGAGAAGATTCCTTCTTCATGGAAACCCGCTGCTTGCAGACTGGGTAACAGACCACATCGGAGACGGCTGGATCACAGATCTGTCCCAGATGTCAAAATTAAAACCGCTTGCAGATGATCCGAAGGCAAGAGCAGAATTTATGGATATCAAATACAAGAACAAAGAACGTCTTGCAAAATATATTCTGGAACACAATGGAGTAGAGATCGATCCGAGATCTATTTATGATGTACAGGTTAAGCGTCTTCATGAATATAAGAGACAGCTTCTTAATATTCTGCATGTAATGTATCTGTACAACCAGATCAAAGAACATCCGGAGATGTCCTTCTATCCGAGAACATTTATCTTTGGTGCAAAAGCTTCCGCAGGATATGTCCGTGCAAAAGAGATCATCAAACTGATCAACTCTGTAGCAGATGTGGTAAATAATGACCTGAGCATCAATGGAAAGTTGAAAGTCGTATTTATCGAAGATTACCGCGTATCCAACGCAGAATGGATCTTCGCGGCAGCAGATGTCAGCGAACAGATTTCTACCGCTTCCAAAGAAGCTTCCGGAACAGGTAACATGAAGTTCATGCTGAACGGTGCACCGACACTTGGAACTATGGATGGAGCCAATGTAGAGATCGTAGAAGAAGTTGGAATTGAAAATGCATTTATTTTCGGCCTCAGTTCTGACGAAGTTATCAACTATGAGAATAATGGCGGATATAACCCGCAGGAGATCTACTTCAATGACTGGGATATTAAGAGAGTCGTTGACCAGTTGATGGATGGAACTTATTCACATGGTGACCATGAGATGTTCCGCGACCTGTATAATTCACTTCTGAATACACAGGGTGGAGACAGACCGGACAGATACTTTATCCTGAAAGACTTCCGCTCTTATGCAGAAGCACAGAAGAAAGTAGAAGAAGCTTACAAAGATCCGGATCGTTGGGCTAAGATGGCACTTCTGAATACAGCAAGCTGTGGTAAATTTACTTCAGACAGAACCATTCAGGAATATGTTGATAATATCTGGAAACTGGATTATGTTACAGTTAAACCAGAAGCATAATCAGTCAAAACCTCTCATACAGTGGTATGGGAGGTTTTATTTATGCGAAAATACTTCAGACAGGCAGGCTATTTTGCTGCCATTCTTATATTACTTCCGTATGTGGTTACGATTCTGCTGAATGGCAGAAGCAGTTTGGCGCAGGACAATGGGACGAGCCCGTATGTGACCGTAAAAAGTGACGAAAAGAACAGAAAAATTTCGCTGGATGAATATGGGATCGGGATTCTGGCTAAAGAAATTGAGGGAGATGCGGAGGAGGAAGCGTTAAAGGCACAGGCAGTGTTGATCCGGACCAGCATTTACAAAAGCATCCAGGATGAGGGCACCAGCACTGTCCTGACGAAGGAATACTGGACCAGGCAGCAGATGGAGAGCAACTGGGGAGCAGATCATTATGGAGAATATTATGAGAAGATGAAAGCTGCGTGGGATGAGACAAGGGGACAGGTTCTGATGTATGACGGAAGGCTGATTCTGACTCCGTATCACCGGTTAAGCAACGGAAAAACAAGGTCTGGAAATGAAGTGTTTGGTTCGGAAGAGTATCCGTATCTTCAGAGCAGGGAATGTCCCGAAGATGTGGAGGCAAAAGAGGAGATGACAGTGTCCATGATCCAGGGAAGCGACATGGAAGTGACAGGAACAGACAATGCCGGGTATGTGACAGAGGTCCGTTGTGGCAGTGAAACAGTAAATGGTGAAGAATTCCGGAGAACCTATCATCTTGCCTCGTCATGCTTTACGCTTCAGGATTATGACGGGAAAACAAGGGTTACGGCAAAGGGAATCGGGCACGGTCTTGGGATGAGCCAGTACACGGCAAAGAAGATGGCAGAGGAAGGAAAATCCTGTGAAGAAATTCTGCGATATTTTTTCACTGATGTCAGTCTGGAAGAAGTCACGGATATTGTGATTGAAAAAAACGAAAAGGGAGAATAAGTTAGTCAGTTTCTGGCAAAAATATTGTCAGAGGTGATAGAATATGAATAAAAAGCAGCAGTCCTCTAATAAGAGGAGAAAAAGAGCGTCGATCGGTCTTGCGGTCTGCTTTGCCGCTGCTATTGTGCTTACAGGAGCCTATACATGGAGAAATTACCGGGCAAATGTGAAGGATGAGCAGGCAAAGATCGAGGAAGAACAGCAGGCGAAAGAGGAAGAAATCAAAAGAAATACGGAAGAGACAAGCAGTATTGCAAAGAAAGCGCTGGAAGATGAAGAACCTGTGACAAAAGAGGACAGCCAGGCTGCAAATACGGCAGCAGATGGAAGTACAGAGAACCGGATGGATACATGGGAGACGGACAGCACGCAGACCGCAGGAACGGCAATGAACCTGAATTTCGGGGAGGACAGCCAGATTCTGTGGCCGGTGGACGGCAATGTGCTGATGAGCTACAGTATGGATAAAACCGTATATTTTTCTACATTGGACCAGTACCGATATAATCCGGCGATGATCATATCCGGTGCGGTGAACGATAACGTGATCGCAGCAGCACCGGGTCTTGTAAAATCCATTGATAACTTTGCACAGACGGGAATCACGGTGACACTGGATATGGGGAATGGCTACGAGTGCATGTACGGACAGCTCAAGGAAGTGCAGGTGAAAGTTGGTGATTATCTGGAAGCGGGAAATGTGATCGGATATCTGGAGATTCCGACCAAGTATTACAGTCTGGAAGGCTGCAATCTGTATTTCGAGATGTTAAAAGATGGTCAGCCGGTCAATCCGATGGACTATCTGGCTGAAGAATAAGAGCAGAAGAAAGGAAGAGGGGCTTTTTGGTCCCTCTTTGAAGCGATGAATTATACATATATTTTAAAATGCAAGGATGAAACATTATATACCGGGTGGACGAATGATATTGAGAAGCGTCTGGAAGCGCATAATGCCGGGAAAGGCGCAAAATACACCAGATCCAGGAGACCGGTGGAGCTGGTGTATCTGGAGCAGTTTGAGACAAAGGAAGAGGCGATGCGGCGGGAGTATGCGATCAAGCATATGACGCGGAGGGCGAAGCTTGGGCTGGTGATGAGCTATAAAGAGACGGGGCAGTAGGGCATGAAACAGGAGAAGCAGATTTGCTTCTCCTGTTGGCATTTCGTGCAGAATAAAAAATTACTTCCGCAGCTTTAGTGGGGCGAGATTTCTGGATTTTTCGAGGATGCAAGGTTTACAATAAAGAATACATTACAACAAAGTGGCAGGCACTTCCGCCCATCACGAAGAGGTGGAAGATTTCGTGGCTGCCGAAATTCTTATGCTTACTGTTGAAAATCGGAAGCTTCAGTGCATAGATCACACCGCCGATTGTGTAAATGATTCCGCCAGCGAGAAGCCATCCGAATTCTGCACGTGTCAGATTGTTGAGGATCTGACTGAATGCGAGGACACAGATCCATCCCATACTAATATAGAGGACGGAGGATACCCATTTCGGGCAGAATACCCAGAACCCTTTAATAATAATTCCGGTGATTGCGATACCCCATACAAGTGCGAGCATGATAAGTCCGGTTCTGCGTTCTAGTACCAGCAGGCAGATTGGTGTGTAGCTTCCGGCGATCAGTACGAAGATCATCATATGGTCGATCTTTTTCAGGATCGTGTTGACACGTTCGGAAAGATCAAAGGTATGGTAGGTTGTGCTTGCGGCGTATAAAAAAATCAGGCTGACTGCATAGATTGCAAGTGAGATCAGGTAAATCCGGCTCGGTTCGTGGGCTGCTTTTATTAAAAGTGGAAATGCGGCGAAAATTGCCATCAGCATGCCGATAAAATGTGTGATTGCACTTCCTGGATCTTTAATATGTTTCTTTTTCATCACAAATCCCTCCTTAGAGATGAATAATTAAAACCATTACATGTAGTAATAAATACTACATTAAGTATATGAGTATATTATACCGTTTATGCATAAAATGCAAGTGAAAATTGACTTTTTAAAAATTATTTGTTAGAATATAACGCGAATGTTACGATGCTCTTTACTTGTATTGTCACCAAGTAAGGAGTTTTTTATTGTGCATTGCGACGGATAAGGAAGTTGGCGCAAGCGACCGCCGCAGGCGTGAGAATGCGCCCCGGCAGAGTTTATATGATGGAGTTTAAGGTCATATTTGTAATTGGTATTGTAGTAGAAAGGATAATGGATGGAAACAGTTAGATTTGAAGAAATGGGGCTTTCGGAAGAGATTCAGAAAGCAGTAAGATACATGGGATTTGAGGAGGCTTCACCGATTCAGGCGAAGGCGATTCCGGCGATGATTAGCGGGATCGATCTGATCGGGCAGGCACAGACCGGAACCGGTAAGACCGCAGCATTCGGAATCCCGATTCTGGAAAAGGTAGACCCGAAGCTGAAAAAGCTGCAGGCGATCGTTCTCTGCCCGACCAGAGAGCTTGCAATCCAGGTGGCAGACGAGATCCGCAACCTGTCCAGATATATGCATGGAATCAAGGTTCTGCCGATTTACGGAGGACAGGATATCGTAAAGCAGATTATTCCGACCGTTCCTTTATAACTCGTATGGATGAACTGGGATGTCCGGATATCATTTTTATTTTTGGTGCAACGAATGACTGTTGGGCAGGTGCTCCGCCTGGTGAAGATAAATATGAAAGATGGGCAAAGGAGGACTTGTATCAGTTTCGTCCTGCTATGGCTTATATGCTCGACCATATGATTGATCGTTATCCTAATGTCGAAATCTATTTTCTATTGAATTCCGATTTGAAAGAAGAATTTAATGAGTCAGTCAGAACCATTTGTAAACACTATGATATAGATTGCATTGAATTATACAATATAGATAAACAAAGTGGCCATCCTTCAGTCAAGGGGATGGAACAGATTTGCGATCAGATAAAAAGGTATTGTACTAAATAGGCTACATTTTCATAAAGCCATTAAAACTTTATTGGCATTTATTGAAAGTGTATCAAGCATTTTTGTCAGATATGATATGTTCGTATTATTTACGTAAAGCATTACGTGCCTTTTTCCCTGTTTGTTATCATTCACTAATGAGGGATTGATTTACTTTTGTCGTAATACTAATAGTATTAATCAAACGAACTATCAAACTAACTAACAGAAGAAAAACATGTACGGAAAAAATCTTAAATTAGTATTAATGGTAATGTTGCTACTTGTGAGTAAATCCACTTTCTCTCAAGTAACAGAACGCGAACGGCCCAAGGAGTGGAGTCAACTGGTGAAAGGTGCCCGGTTTATGGATCGTTTTCTGCCGATGAAAGGCAATCAACTGTCATCCGACACGTGGGGAACCTCCGATGTGCGTCCGCGTTATGTTGATAATGGTATTGAAGACCGTATCTGGTCCTATTGGGGTGGAAATATCCGGAAAGGAGAAGACGGTAAATATCATCTGATGGTTTGCGGATGGCTGGAAGCCTCTCCTAAAGGACATATGGAGTGGAGAAATTCATGGGTGTTCAATACCGTGAGTGATAATCTGACCGGTCCGTTCAAACCGGTTAATATCATCGGAAAAGGACATAATCCGGAGATGTTTCAGGCAAAAGACGGGCGATATGTTTTGTATGTCATAGACGGACGTTATGTTGCGGATGATATCAACGGAAAATGGGAATATGGAAAATTCGACTTCAATGCGCGCGATCGTAGAATCATCGAAGGATTGTCCAATCTTTCGTTTGCCCAACGGGAAGACAGTTCATATGTAATGGTCTGTCGTGGCGGTGGAATCTGGATCAGCCGGGATGGTTTGTCGGAATATAACCAATTGACAGACCGTCGTGTTTATCCGGATGTGAAAGGACGGTTTGAAGACCCTGTCATCTGGCGCGATCATATCCAGTATCATCTGATTGTCAATGACTGGTTGGGCCGTATTGCCTTTTATCTTCGTTCAAAGGACGGAGTCAATTGGGTTACTGATCCGGGAGAGGCCTACATGCCGGGAGTTGCCGTACACGAGGACGGACATTCTGAAGGCTGGTTCAAGTATGAACGTCTGAAAATGTATCAAGATAAGTATGGCCGTGCTATTCAGGCTAATTTTGCGGTCATTGATACTTTGAAACATGAAGATAAGCCATTTGATAATCACAGTTCAAAGAATATCAGTATTCCATTGAATCCGGGACTATTGCTGACAGTGTTGAATGATAAGCCCATTACCGCTGGAACGAAAACTATCCGGCTGAAAGTACAGGCAGAAGAAGGTTTTCATCCACAAACCGATATGGATATCAGCTCTTTGCGTTTTGGCGCTTCCGAAGAAGTGAATTATGGCAGAGGAAGTAAAGTATTGAAAACAGAGAATGATGGAAATGACCTGATCATTACTTTCGACGGAAAAGGAAATGGGATTACAGAGAAAGAATTTGCTCCTAAATTGATAGGCAGATATAAAAACGGAAAGATGCTTTACGGATATGCGCGTTTGCCGTATGTTGATTATGTGGAACCGATTCTTTCTGCACGTGCCCCTGTATTCTCTGAATCGCAAAAAGGCTGGAACGGGAATATTGAAGTACAGAACTTCGGACAAGTTAGCTCACAAAAGGCTTCGGTCAAGATAGAGTATAAGAAAGAAGGCAAAATGGTCAAAGTGGCTTCTGCTGCCGTACCTGCTTTGAAACCCTATGAAAAAGCTGACATCCGCTTTGCGACAAAGGCTGATTTTGAAAAAGGTGAGGACTATAACTTCCTTGTGACTATTTATTCCGGCAAGAAAGTTCTCTCTACTTTCCGTTTGAATCGGAAGGTAGTTGAATAATTGAAAGACTAACAATTGAAAGATTACCATGAAAAAGAAGATCACATTTTTATTGATGTTTGTACTGTCGTTGTCAATGGTTTCAGCACAAGGTACTTTCCGGTTTGGGACATCTGCAACACCCGAAGGCAAAACTCTTCTGGTGGATAGCAAGGGGCTTATCCTTGACGGCAAGCATATCATTCCCGTCATGGGCGAGATTCACTATTCCCGCGTACCGGAGTCGGAATGGCGCCGGGAAATCCACAAAATGAAGGCCGGTGGTATCAATATCATTTCTACATATATCTTCTGGATTCACCATGAACCGGAAGAGGGAAAATGGAACTGGAGCGGCAATCATAACCTGCGCCGCTTCGTCCGGATTTGTGCAGAAGAAAATGTGATGCTGGTGTTGCGTCTTGGTCCTTTCTGTCATGGGGAAGTGTATCAAGGCGGAATTCCTTCATGGGTACATGAGAAAGCCGGGCAGAATCCTAAGTATAAGATACGTGCCCGTACTCCCGGATTCCTTGAAGATTGTACGGAGCTTTATAATACTATTTTTGCTCAGGTTAACGGACTTTTGTGGAAAGATGGCGGTCCTGTGGTCGGCGTGCAGATCGAGAACGAAAGTCGCGGTCCTTGGGATTATCTGGAGGCATTGAAAAATATTGCTGTGAAGGCGGGATTTGATGTCCCGTTCTATACACGTACCGGTTGGCCTGCGCTTCGGGGAAAAGAGATTTTCGGGCAGCTGTTGCCGCTTTATGGTGACTATGCCGACGGATTCTGGGACCGGAAACTGGAGGATATGCCGGGCAGTTATGCCGATGCTTTCATTATGAGAGACAAACGCATGAGTAGTGCTATTGCCACAGAGACATTCTCTAAGGAGGAATTGTCGGAAGATTCCCCCTCTCTCAGTTCAAAATTGTCATATCCCTACTTTACTTGTGAGTTGGGCGGTGGTATGATGCCGGCGTATCATCGTCGGATAAATATCAATGGAAGGGAGCTTAAACCGCTGGTTATATGCAAGCTGGGTAGTGGCTCCAATCTTCCGGGATACTATATGTATCATGGTGGCACCAATCCATACAATCCTCTTCACACTATGGGAGAAACGCAAGCCTCTCCGGGTACTAATCATAATGACCTGCCTCATATGACCTATGATTTTCAGGCTCCTCTTGGCGAAGTGGGACAAGTATTCGAGACTCCCTTTCATGAAGGACGTTTTATCCATCAGATGTTGACAGACTGGGGCAGTGAACTCTTGCAGATGAATGTTGACTCATTAAGCAGGCATTATGCCCGCCGGGGTGCTTTCGAATTCTATAATGACTATGTGCGTATCAAGAATGAGAGCGGGACGTCCCATGTCACTTTTAAAGACTATCGGACTGAGGGTGCAACCATTGACTGGACTACTGTAGAACCGTTCTGCAAAGTGGATGACCTTATCTATTTCATCGAAATCAGGGGTAAAAAGCCTCAAATCTCCGTTGACGGCAAGGTCTATACTTGTAAACTTAACAAGCAGCAGAAGGCGGGCAAGCTCAATGTCTGTGTGCTCTCATACGAAAAGGCAAAGACTGCCTATAAAATTGACGGTAAACTGCTTTATGCCAAGAATGGCGGTATTCTGTATAAGAGTGATTCATGCATCGTGGAGGAGGTATGGACAAAGTCTCCTGTCATTGCCGCCACAGTCACGGAAGTGAAAAAAGCGGATGCTCCCCGTGTTGTCCCCATGGGTCGTCAGGCAGTGGCTGCGCAACCTGTAGAAGAGGACTTTGCAAAAGCTGCGGTATACACTATTAACTATGATACATCTGGAATAAATAATTATGATAATCTTTTTCTCCGTATAAATTATCGGGGTGATGTGGCCCGTGTGTATGCTGACGGCAGGCTTGTAGCAGATAACTTCTGGAATGGAAAGGAGATGTGGGTCCGTATGGCAGATCTCGTCGGCAAAAAGGTGGAACTAAAGATTTTACCTTTACGTAAAGATGCCCCTGTCTACTTTCAGAAAGAACAAAAAGCTATGATTGAGGCGACCAAAGGTGACTATATGCTTGGGCTCGATTCGGTAGAAGTTATTGAGCGTCACACACTGGAGTTTAATGATACTTTTTAATGTCACTTGGTAGAACTAACCGGTTCATTATCAATGAAAAACGGGTGACAATAGATGGTGATAATAGGGTGATAATAGAATAGTAACCTCTTTTCTATTATCACCCTTATTGTATCTTTTACTGATTTAATCTACTGATTATTAGGCTTTAAATACACCACCCGGTTCCCATATCCGCGAGTGTTAAGAACTCCGTTTTCTACCAGAAGATTCAATTCCCGTAGTGCTTTTCCCTTCAATAAACCCGTAATCTGAGAGTATTCTCTTCGAGTGATGAAGTGATTCTTTGCTAAAAAGGCTTCCAGTCGGGAACGGCGTGTCTCTTCCGGCAAGTTCGATGATTCTTGAAATCCGAATTTGGCACGGGTCACCGTCCCCGAACTGCGTCGGCGAAACCAGGGAGTGGCTCTGAAATTTACGTTGTCGAAAGAGATAGAGACCGAACGGATCTCTTTCTTGTCCATCACCGGACGTGCTTTCAAACTAGAGGAGAAATATCCGATTTCTCCCAGTTTCACATGATACCCCTCACTTAAATAATAGGATACCTTCTCTTGAAAAGCTACCATGATACCTGCCAAATCTCCCTCGGTGAAAGAAGAGGCTTCGGCTATTTCACGAAATAACCGTTTGCTGTCAATGGTTCCTTTGGATACAATTCGGGGATACAGAGGCTGTACTTCTCCGTCTCCCTTTTCATTCGGTTTTCGCCGAAAGTCATAATCTGCTGCCATAGCGTCACTTGTTTTTTGTTGGTTAATAGGATTGTTACTCAATTGATACCGCGTGTGTTAGTACAAACACTAGTAACCTTAACATGTAGACAAGGCTCGACTAATATATTTTGTCTGTTTCACGTTTTCGTTCCACGTACGTGAACCGTTCGGACTATGTACGTAAACCCAATAGTTCACATACGTGGACCGATGGGACCATGTACGTAAAACGATTTCTTATCACTACAAAGATACATTAATCTAAGCTTCTAAACAACTTAATGAACGTTTTATTTACTATTAATTCAAGGAGCTTCCGGAAGAATGGAAAGGCGGATAAATATTCTGTAATAATAATGAATAGAAAGGTTGTTTGCTGTCTGTTTTATGCCTACCTTTGAGGGATATACATAAATATTAAAGAAAAGTAATGAAGATAACACAGATCAGGGAGAAAGATGGAGTCGAAGCATTAAGTGTATTAGATTTTAACTTGTTGATAGAGAAGATAAAAACAGAGATTAAGACCCGTCCGGTGACCGGATTGCGCCAAGCCCTGCATTTTGTTTTACCCGGAGAATCTTGCAGTTTTGCCGGAAAACTTCCCAAAGTAATACCCGCTGCCGTTTTCGGACGTGTGAATGGAGTGAAGCGGATGAAAGTATATAATGGCATCGTGGAACTGACCGTAGGTCCGTTGGCGGGAAAAGTAGAAGTGGAGATGGTCAAGAAGAAAGCGGCTGAATTGCCGCAGACTATGTTTGCATATATGGGATCAAGTGGAAATTCTGTGAAGATATGGACTCTTTTTACCCGTCCGGACGGTACGTTACCGCAGACGCAGGAAGAAGCTGAAATTTTTCAGGCACATGCGTATCGTTTGGCGGTGAAATGCTATCAGCCGCAAATCCCCTTTGATATTCAGTTGAAAGAGCCGGTTTTGGAGCAATATTCACGGCTGAGTCACGATCCCGAACCTTTCTATCGGGAAAATTCCGTGCCGTTTTATCTTTCTCAGCCTTTCGGGATGCCGAAAGAAATGAATTATCAGGAGAAGCTGACCCCGGAAAAGTCTCCGTTGAATCGTGCCGTTCCGGGATATGATACGGAAGATGCGCTGGCATTGATGTATGAGGCTGCCTTGCGAAAGACTTTTCAGTCGATGGAAGAGGGGTGGAGGCGGAATGATGATTTGCAGCCCCTGGTAGTCCGGTTGGCGGAAAATTGTTTCCTTTCCGGTATTCCGGAAGAGGAAGTGGTGAGGAGGACCATTCATCGGTATTATCATTCGAAGCAGGCTGTGCTGGTTCGCGAGATGATAGGCAATGTGTATCAGGAATGCAAAGGCTTCGGCAAGAAAAACGGGCTGACAAAAGAGCAATATCTCAATATGCAGACAGAGGAGTTTATGAACCGTCGTTATGAATTCCGCTACAATACACAGATAGGTGAAGTGGAATACCGGGAACGATGCTCGTTTTATTTTCGTTTCCGTCCGTTGGATAAACGGGCGCAGAATAGTATTCTGCTGGATGCGCAAAGTGAGGGTATTGCGGTGTGGGACCGGGATGTGGACCGTTATCTGCATTCAAACCGAGTATCTGTTTATAATCCATTGGAAGAATTTATTTTTCATCTTCCTAATTGGGACAAAAAAGACCGCATTACGGAACTGGCAGACCGTGTGCCATGTGCTAATCCGCATTGGACGATGCTTTTCCATCACTGGTTCCTCAACATGGTAGCTCATTGGCGTGGGTATGACCGGCAGCATGCGAACAGTACTTCCCCTTTGCTGGTAGGTGCGCAGGGGACACGCAAGTCTACCTTTTGCCGGGATCTGATACCGCCGGGACTTCGCGGATATTATACGGATAGTATTGATTTCAGCCGGAAGCGGGATGCGGAAATGTATCTGAATCGCTTTGCGCTGATCAATATTGACGAGTTCGATCAGATTACTTTGACGCAGCAGGGCTTTTTGAAGCATATTCTGCAAAAGCCGGTAGTCAATCTTCGTAAATCGTACAGTAATTCGGTGCAGGAGTTGCGGCGTTATGCTTCGTTTATCGCGACCAGCAATCAGAAGGATTTGCTGACTGATCCGTCCGGTAGCCGTCGTTTTATGTGCGTTGAGGTGACGGGTACGATTGATACGGCACGCCCGATTGACTATGAGCAGTTGTATGCACAGGCTATGTACGAGATTTGTCATGGCGAGCGGTATTGGTTTGACGATAAGGATGAGGCTATCCTGGCACAGGGGAATCGGGAGTTTGAACAGACTCCGCCGGCTATTCAGTTATTCTATCGTTATTTCAAGGTTGCAGGGGATGATAAGGAAGGAGAATACTTATCTCCGGTAGAAATATTGGATTATCTGCAAAAAAGAACGACCATTACGCTGTCTTCCGGCAAGGCGCATCACTTTGGACGGCTGCTTCAGAAAGAGGGGATTCCTTGCAAACATACGAATAAAGGGACTGTGTATCTGGTGGTTAAGATATAAAAGAGGAAAAAGTAAAAGTGACAATAGAAAGCTTTATTATTTCTATTGTCACTCTATTGTCACTCTATTGTCACTGTCTATTGTCACTCTTATTACTCTGATAATCAATTGTTTAAGTTGTAAAAGTGACAAGTGACAATAAGAATGGCAAAATAATCTTTATAGTTCTTGATTGTACTTCGCAAACATGAATTTGTGTTTATCGCATATATTTTTAATTTGTCAACTTCTTTGTCGACACAATTATATTTGAAAAGTTTGCCATATTGCTTTTATATATGGTTATTCTTGTTTCAAGAAAAACCGGAATAAATTGTATTATCTACACTCTTTCTTATTTAAAAAACGCGTTCAGAGCATGTATTTTCGTTCAAAAGGCGGTATTTTCCATGTTTATGTACGATTCTTCATTGCTATTTCTTATATAAGTCGTTAAGTTTGCAACAGTTTTTCACAGGTATTATGATAAAGTGCCCGAAGAAAAACAGAATCTAACTTTTGTTTAATTAAAAAATAGATAAAATAGATTTATATTGTTACTTAACAGATTTTAATATTATGAGAAATGTGATGAATCGTAAGCGGCATTGGCTGCTATTATTGCTCCTCTCACCTTTTTTTCTCTCTTGTGAGGACAAGATGGATGAGCATTATGAAAAACCCGAATGGCTGAAAGGTACAGCTTGGGAAGTTCTTTCTAATGAATATGGAGGTAAGTTCTCCATGTTTCTAGAAGCGGCAGAGTTATCAGGCTTTAAGCCTATTCTTGATGGTAAGAGTGTCGCAACTGTCATGGCTCCGGACAATGATGCGTTTGCTGCTTATCTGGAAGAACACGGTTATGTTTCAGTGAAGGATATACCGACAGATGATTTGAAGAAACTGATTGGTTATCATTTAATCTACTACTCTTATAGCAAGAGTGATCTTGAAAACTTCCGCCCGGAAGACAGTGCAACAAGCAAAGACGATGATGACGATGATGAATTGGGAGTTTTACAACCGGGAATGTATTACAAGTTTCGTACACACAGCACCAGTCCTATTACAAAGGAAGTGGATCCATCAACAAACAATACTGTAACCGTCTATCATTTAGAGCGGTTCTTGCCTGTATTCTCTCACCACATCTTTGCCTCTAAAGGTATAGATGCCAAGAAGAATTATGAATTTTTCTATCCTAACTCTACGTGGACGGGAGATAACGGGTTCAATGTGTCGAATGCAAGTGTTAAAGAATACCAAATCATAACCAATAACGGCTATATATATAATGTAGACAGGGTGTTGGAACCATTGGAAACTATTTATGATGTTTTAAAGAAAAAATCAGATTATTCCGATTTCCTCGACTTTTATAGCCAGTACAGTACTTATGCCTATGATAAGGACTTGTCTGCCGATTATGGAAAAGCAGTAGGAGTAGATAGTCTTTTTCTGCATGCACATTCACCAAACGGGCTTCCGAATATCGCGTTGGAATGGCCGACACCTAACTTCCGTCTTTATCCGGAATTAGCTTCTATCTCCTATAGTATCTTTGCACCGTCCAACCAGGCACTCAACACTTTCTTCAATAGATATTGGAAAGCTGGAGGATATTCTTCTTTAACTGATTTGGACCCGTTGATTACTAAGATATTGCTTTATCAATCAGTATATGGAGGTTCTATCGTTTTCCCTGACGAAATTAGCGGAATTACCAACTCTTTGGGTTCGCATTATGATTTCCAGTTGAGCGATGTGAAAGATAAGAGTATCTGTGTGAACGGTAGTTTTTATGGATTAAGCAATTTCCCGATGCCTGAAATATTCAGTACCGTGATGGGACCGTCTTTCCTTAAAAGAGATTACCTGCTTTCGTTGTATGCTATCTTTCAGAGTAATCAGATGGCTGCGTACACTACCACTGCTACAAACTATACGATGTTGATCACTAAAAATAGCGGATATGAAATCAGTGACATGCGTCTGATGTCTGATGGAGTCGGTAATACACTGGCAACATCCGGAGAAGATGGTGATGTGGCTGTTTCAACTTCGGACCTGAAAAGAATCGTCAGTGGTGGAACTGTAGTAGGAGATGTTAACTTTAATACGCCTTGGGCTGTTTATGCTACTCAGGATGGTGGAACATATTGGTTTGTGAAAGATGGGAAAATGACAACGAACTATGTGTTTAACAGTGTATTAGGTCAAGATCCGCAAACTGTTATTCCTACACTTTTCACCGAAGTAAAAGAGGTGACCAATGATGCCGGAGGATCTTGGGCAAACGGTAAAGTATATGAATATGAAAGTGACTTCGGTGTATTCGGGAAATTGGATGGATTGGAATATACAAGCCTGAGGACAATGTTGACCTCTATTGGAGAAACGAAATATCCGAATTTTGTATTCGCCTATTTAATGAGACAAGCCGAACTGTTTGCTACTATAGACGGTGTACTTGCTTGGGATTACAGATTGGCAGGACGTCTTATCGGGTTCATTCCGACAAATGAAGCACTAAAAGAGGCTTTGGATAATGATCGTATTCCGGGAGTGAAAGGTACGATAGATTTAAGTCTGCCATCACCAACTCTTCAAGGAGAGATTACAAATCAATACTTATTACGAGAATATCTGCTCAATTATTTCTTTACGCCTACCAATGCTCCGGTTGCATCAGGCTGTCCGTATCTCGGATCACCTGACTGGCTATCGGGAGAATATCGTAACAGCAATAATATTCCTGTGAAGTATACTGATAACGGCGCTTTCATCACCTTGCAGTTGCAGAACCAGACCACCGGTCAGTACGGAAATGCATGTAAGATAGTATCATACGAGAATTTCCCATTTGCTTTTATGGACGGTGCTTTCCACCTGATAGACGCTGTTTTTTAATTAACTGAATATCTAATTAATCATGAATCAGACAAATAAAGTCTTTTATACATTGGTAGCCATTTTTCTGTCCTGTTCTATAGAAATGGCAGGGCAGGTACAGAAGGTTATATCCGGTACGGTTACCGAATTGTTTGGAAAAACTGCTGAACCACTGGTTGGTGTAAATGTCAATCTAGTAAACAACCAGAACCGTTCGTTGGGTGGTGGTATCACAAACCTGAACGGGCAATATAATGTGAAAGTCCCAGAGGGAGAGAAAGATCTGACAATTGTTTATTCCTATATCGGAATGAAAACAAAGCGTATAAAGTATACAGGGCAAACTCTGCTCAATGTGACTTTGGAGTCAGAATCAATGGCGGTGGATGAAGTAGTAGTTTCGGCCCGTCGGTTAAATAGAAATGATTTGGGTATTTCGGATAAAGAAATGGTTTCGGCTACTCAGAAAGTTGATATGGAAAAGTTGATTGCCGCTGCACCTGTTGTATCTATAGAGGAAGCGCTGCAAGGACAATTGGGTGGTGTGGATATTGTATTGGGTGGAGACCCCGGTAGCCGTAGTGCTATCAGAATCCGTGGTACAAGTACGTTAAATGCATCTTCCGATCCGTTGATTGTTATTGATGGTGTGCCTTATCCGACTGAAATCAGTGATGATTTCAATTTCAGCACAGCTACGGAAGAAGATTTGGGTGCTCTTTTAAATATCTCACCTAATGATATTGCTTCAGTTGAAGTATTAAAAGATGCATCAGCTACTGCTATTTGGGGTACTCAGGGTGCCAATGGCGTATTGGTTATTAAGACAAAACAAGGTACGGTTGGTAAAACTCGTTTCTCATTCTCCTCCAAATGGACAATGAAGGAAGATCCGAGTACTATCCCGATGTTGAATGGTAAGGAATATACTTCTCTTATGCAGGAATCTATCTGGAATTCTGCCAAATACATCGGTCTGAATAATCCGGGAAATAAATACCTCAATATGTTGTCTGATGCTCCTGCAATCGGTGACAATCCGGACTGGAGATATTATGATGAGTATAATCAAAATACTAATTGGTTGGATTATGTACGCCAAAAAGCATTGGTTTCTGATAACAGTTTTTCAATGAATGGTGGTGGTGAAAAAGCAACTTATCGTTTCTCGTTAGGATATATGAGTGATATCGGTACTACTATCGGTACGTCTATGAACCGTTTAAATACTTCTATGGTCATTAACTATCAGTTCTCTAATAAGTTGAAATTCGGCGCAGACTTTTCTTATTCGCAGACCAATACGGATGCGAACTGGACAAACACTATTCGCTCGGAAGCATTGAGTAAAATGCCGAACAAATCGCCATTTACTGTAAATGACTTGACAGGTGCATTGACTGATGAATACTTTACTTACCACGATCCTAATTTTGAAGGTTCGTTTAATGGAAAAAGTAATTATAATCCTGTTGCTATGGCACATGAAGCTATCAACAGAACTGTGCAGCGTGAAGGTAAGATAACATTCCGTGCCGATTATGAGATTTTACCGGGATTTTATTATAAAGGTTGGGCTTCTATCAATATGCGTGCAATTAAAACACGTCGCTTTCTGCCACAAGTTGTAACAGGAGTGGAACAAGTCAACAAATATGCCAATCAGAGTGCGGACGCTTATTCCGATCAATTGGCTTTGCAGACAGAGAATAAGTTGATGTATATCAAGAACTGGAATGACAAACATAATATTATTGCGAATGTATTGGTTCGTACCGGTCAGTATATCAATTCAGGCTATAATAGCGAAGTATACGGTAATGCTTCTTCTGATCGTATCCGGTATGCACCGCTATATTCTGCAGGCGCTGGCACAGACTTATGAGCTGATCCCTGTAAATGGCGCGGTTTTCCGGTCGGAACCGCTGATGAAGGCTGTGATCGGCTTTATGAGCCAGTATATCAATATCGGTTTTCAGATCTGTCTGCCGATTTTCTGTGTGACGCTCATCGTTAATGTTGTACTGGGCATTTTGGCAAAGGTGGCACCGCAGATGAATATGTTTGCGGTCGGTATGCAGATCAAGATTCTGATCGGCCTGGGCGTTATGTTTCTGACAGTGGGCATGCTGCCTTATGTCAGCGATTATATTTATAAAGAGATGAAGATCATGATCGTCTCATTTGTGGAGGCAATCATGCCATGATAGAATACAGACTACAGTTTTTCGCCAAAGAAGGACCGGGCGGAGAAAAAACAGAAAAACCAACAGCAAAAAAGCTGGAAGATGCCAGAAAAGAAGGACAGGTTGTAAAGAGCCGCGAGGTATCCAATGCATTTACAATGATCGCACTTTTTGTTCTGCTGAGGTTATCGCTTTCTTTTCTGGGGAATCAGTTTTTGGGCAGCTTTGAAGATGCTTATAATTATATTCCGGAAGTGGTCGGACTGACAGACGGTAAGATACGGAGCGGAGATTTTTCCATGTTGCTGTTTCATATGCTTTTGCGGATGCTCCTTACCATGGCTCCCTTTCTTGCGGTCGGTTTTGTGGTTGCGTTTCTTTCTGATTTTTTACAGGTAAAATGGAAGGTAACAACAAAACCTTTGCAGCCGAAATTCAGTAAGATGAATCCGATCAACGGATTTAAACGTATTTTTTCCGTCAATTCTCTGATGGAGCTTTTGAAATCTATTCTGAAAATCGGACTGATCAGTTATGTGGTTTATACGACGGTCAGGGACAAGCTGCAGGTCATTTACCTGCTGTTTCACATGACACTGTGGCAGGGAATTGCTGCTGCCGCTGATATCGCGATTTCAATCGGTATGAAGGTATCGATCGTTTATGTTATTATCGCGGTACTTGATTTTGCATACCAGAAGCATAAATTCAATAAAGACCAGATGATGACAAAGCAGGAAATCAAGGATGAATATAAGAATGCTGAAGGAGATCCTGCCATAAAGGGAAAACAGAGGCAGAGAATGCAGGAAGCTTCCCGCAGGCGTATGATGCAGGATATTCCCAAAGCGGATGTTGTTATTACGAACCCAACCCATTTTGCGGTGGCTATTCAATATGATGCCGAGGTAGCAGCAGCACCTGTTGTGCTCGCAAAAGGAGAGGATCATCTGGCGGCGAAGATCAAGGAAGTTGCCAGAGAAAATAAAGTAGAAATTGTAGAAAATAAACCACTTGCCCGTATGTTGTATTATAATGTGGATATCGGGCAGCAGGTACCGCCGGAATTGTATCAGGCGGTTGCGGAGGTGCTGGCAATGGTTTATCATATGCAGGGGAAGATATAGGATAAATCGTTTCTTAAGATAAGAAAAAAATATGATCAGGAAAGGAAGGTGATGGAATGAAAAAAGCAGATCTTGCAGTTGCAGGCTATGTCCTGGCGGCATTTATTATGTTGATCGTGCCAATTCCATCAGGTCTTCTTGATGTTCTGCTGTGTATTAACATGGCAGTAGCGTTTACGATCATGTTTGGCAGTATGTTTGCAAAAGAAGCACTGGATATGTCTTATTTCCCGACAGTTCTGTTATTCACGACCATATTCAGGATTTCCCTGAATGTATCTTCCACCCGTCTGATCCTGACAAGCGGCGATCCGGGTAATGTTGTCCGTACATTCGGACAGTTCGTAGGTGGTAATGACCTGATCATGGGTGCGATCGTCTTTATTATTCTGATCATCATCCAGTTTATGGTCATCAACAAAGGTTCCGAACGTGTGGCTGAAGTAACGGCGCGTTTTACACTGGATGCCATGCCCGGTAAACAGATGGCAATCGACGCGGACTTAAATACAGGCGCGATCACTGACAAGCAGGCAAAGGAACGACGTGATAAGATCCAGCAGGAAGCCAGCTTCTTCGGTTCCATGGATGGTGCGGTCAAGTATGTAAAGGGAGATGCAACCGCAGGTCTGATCATCACCGCCGTGAATATTGTCGGTGGTATTCTGATGGGAATGTTCCGTCAGGGTCTTAATTTTAATACAGCACTGAATACTTACGCAGTTCTGACGATCGGTGACGGACTTGTCAGCCAGATCCCATCTCTTCTGATCTCCTTATCAACCGGTATTCTGGTGACTAAGGGCAGTAAGGATGCAGATTTCGGTGCAGCACTGATCAGTCAGCTTTTTGGCGTACCGCGTACGATGTATATGGTAGGTGCGGTACTGATCGGCCTTGGTATTGTGACACCGCTGAATACGATCATTTTTGTCGGAGTAGGTGTTGCTTTTGTGGTAACGGGCCGTATGATGGCAGGTACGATCGAAACGGCGCAGATTGAAAATGAAGCAAATCAGGAGGAGATGGCGGCAGAGGAGATCAGACAGCCGGAAAATGTTACCTCGCTTCTGCAGGTCGATCCGATCGAGCTGGAGTTTGGTTATGGTATCATACCGCTGGCTGATGTCAATCAGGGCGGAGATCTTCTTGACCGTGTTGTTATGATCAGACGGCAGATCGCACTTGAGCTTGGTACGATCGTTCCGATCATCAGACTGCGTGACAATATCCAGCTGAACCCGAACCAGTATATTATCAAGATCAAGGGAATCCAGGTCAGTGAAGGTGAGATCCTGTTTGATCATTATATGGCCATGAATCCCGGTTATGTAGAGGAAGAGATCACAGGTATCAAGACGTTTGAACCTTCCTTCCATCTGCCGGCTGTCTGGATCACAGAAGGACAGCGTGAGCGTGCGGAAAGCCTTGGTTATACGGTAGTCGATCCACCGTCCATTATTGCAACTCATCTGACGGAAGTGATCCGCCAGCATATTGCAGAGCTTCTGTCCCGCCAGGATGTACAGAATCTGGTGGACAACTTAAAGGAAAGCAATCCTTCCATTGTGGAAGAACTGGTGCCAAAGATGCTGGGACTTGGCGAAGTACAAAAGGTATTGCAGAATCTGCTGCGTGAAGGCATTTCTATCCGTGATCTGCTGACTATTTTTGAAACACTGGCAGATTATGCCCAGACAACGAGAGATACGGATGTTCTGACCGAATATGTCAGACAGAGCCTGAAGCGTGCGATCTCTGCAAAATATTTCCCTGCAAATGAAACAACAAGCGTGGTAACACTGGATCCGAAGGTCGAGCAGGAGATCATGAGCAGTGTCAAGCAGACGGAACAGGGCGCATATCTGACACTGGCACCGGAGCGGACAAAGGCGATCATGGCAAGTGTTCAGACGGAAATCGATAAACTGGAGAGTCTCGGTAAAAATCCGATCATTATTACTTCACCGATCGTTCGTATGTATTTTAAACGGTTGACAGAGGATTATTTTAAAGATTTGATCGTTGTTTCCTATAATGAGGTGGAGACAAATGTTGAATTACAATCAGTTGGGATGGTGACCGCATAAATGATCATAAAAAAATTTCAGGCAAAAACAGAAGAGACAGCGCTTGAGCTGGCAAGAAAAGAACTTGGCAGCGGTATTGTTGTCATGAATGTAAAAAAAGTGAAAAAGAAAGGTCTGTTCAGCATCTTTAAGCCACAACAGGTAGAAGTGACGGTGGCTCTTGAGGAAGAGGAAAAACAGAATTTCCGCGAAGCGGTTGCGAAGGTCAGTGAGATCGCCAGACAGAGTGAAGCGGCTGGAAACACCCGGAGCGCGAAAACGGAACCGGAACAGCAGGCAAAGCAGGGAAAGGCAGAGCCGGGACCACAGCCGGAGAAACAGAGACAACAGGAGAAACAGAGGCAGCAGGACACATCGCAGGCAGTCAAAAACGCCGAGGATGCGACCGCAGCGACCAAACAGGCGACAAAGGACTGCAAAGAGGTCACGGACAGGGCAGAGGATGCGTTACAGAATCAAGAGCAGCTTGAGGCGACATTGAACACGGCGACACAGATTCGACAGGATGTGTCACAGATGCAGACAGCAGTTGCGGAGGCAAAGAAACAGGTCGAGCAGGACAAAAAGGATATTGATGACACGATTCAAAATTCACTGCTTGCATCAGCAGAGAAAATCCTTGAGAGCGTGCAGGACTATTTCAACCGTGCCGAGGCGTTATATTCGAGCATGTATCTTGATTGTGACGGAGAAACGCCGTATCTGCGAACGGTGACACCGGTATTCATCGACGGAGCAACGCCACAGGTCAGAAATGCGAATGAGGGCGTTGATTTTGACGGAGGAACGCCGACCTCCCGACAATTAGCAGTATAATTCCATGATACTGGAAACAGACGG
>ERZ825137.1520-NODE-1520-length-29771-cov-4.364484_pt1 | contig 29771 bp, 24 predicted proteins | sample MGYA00519873_ERZ825137 | MGnify/ENA primary metagenome ERZ825137 (study PRJEB31778, sample SAMEA3449190) | human gut metagenome | biome: human gut; feature: human-associated habitat; material: faeces | place: United Kingdom | collected 2010/2012 ...
TTCTTTAGTGCTTATAGCAAGATCTTTTTAGTGCTTACAGCAAGGTCTTTTAGTGCTTATAGTAAGGTTCTTTAGTGCTTATAGCAAGATCTTTTTAGTGCTTACAGCAAGGTCTTTTAGTGCTTATAGTAAGGTTCTTTAGTGCTTATAGCAAGATCTTTTTAGTGCTTACAGCAAGGTCTTTTAGTGTTTATAGTAAGGTTCTTTAGTGCTTATAGCAAGATCTTTTTAGTGTTTATAGTGAGGTCTTTTAGTGCCTATAGCAAGGTCTTTCAGTGCTTATAGTAAAGTTCTTCAGTATTTATAATGTAGTTTTTCGGTGTGTATGGTGCAGTTCTTTAAGGTTAGGGATTACTGTTCTTTGCGCGGACAGATTATTAATCTTCTTTGTGTGGGTTTTCCTTATCGAGGCGGAATCGGATGGGAAGGGTGTATTTTATGTTAACTACCACTCCTCGTTGTTTGCCCGGAGTCCATTTAGGCATGGACTTTACCAGACGCAACGCTTCTCGGTCTAATGATTCTTCTATTCCACGGACTACATGGAAATCGGTAAGTGTCCCGTCTTTATTGACAGTAAACTGTATAAGCACTCTTCCTTCAATACCTTTCTTCTTGGCTTTTTTAGGATAACGCAGGTGCTTTCCTATATATCTCATGCATGCGGCATCTCCTCCGGGAAAATAGGGCATTTCCTCTATTACACCAGGGAATATTTCGTCACTTTCGTTTACGGTGGCAGTGTCCGTTTTTACCGAAACTGAATTTACAACGCATTCTCCTATAAGCATGTCCGATGTTTCAAGCACGATTTGCAGAGGGGTGTTGTCGGAGACTTCCACGACTTGTGTCTGATAACCGATGTGGGAGATGGTTAACGGATGTTTTCCCGATACGTTTAGTTGGAAATTCCCGTTCGTATCGGATAGGGTTCCGTTGTTAGTCCCTGTTTCAACGATGTTTGCTCCTATTATCAGGTTGTTTTCCGCATCTTTTATCGTTCCTTTTATAAGGATAGAGTCGGTGGTTTGGAGCGTCTCTGTAAGAATCGGTTTTAGGGTTTGTGCCGAGGCTGTAACGGTAGCCGTCAGCGATGCAATTCCCATCGACACACCGATAAGGGTAGCGGCTTTTCCTGCCAGCCTTTTCTTTTCCAGTTGCTGTTCCAGATAACGCACTTCGGCTTCACATTTGGGACATGTTCCCAAGCAATCTCCTTGATATCGGCATTCGGAAGTGATGTATTCAATATCGTTCGCTTCGGCAATCTGCCGGCGAATCTCTTTCAAAATCTTACAGGTATGTTTTCCTCGATACATGGTTCCTGTTTTTTGGGGGTGTATGTACATTTAGCGGACGTGGAGAGCGCTTCGTTCCAAAGATAGGAAATTAATTTTGAAAAGGTATATAAAGAAAGTAAAAAATTATACGTAGGCAACAAGATGAGAAGGATTGCGTTACCTCGTGCCGTTCCATTGTCTATGTTGTCATGTTGCGCTGTGTGCGCCATCACCTTGCACTGGCAACATTAGAAACTTGATATGCAGGTTTCAAACTACTGATAAACAAATGATAATAAGATTTCGAATGTAGAGCTTTATCTTGCTATTGTGCCTTACATTATTAGTTACATAAGGGGTAAAGAAACCCATGTGTAAAGTTCCGTTATGTCTTTCAATAGGTTCGGTATGTAAAGATGTTAAAGCGGGAAAAGCCCATTTCTTTTAATTGTTCCACGCTGCGGTCGATGTCTTCTTGTGTATTGAAATGGGGAATGTGGGGGATGCGGACGGTAATGTGTTTTGCCATACCTTGTTTTGCCAACCATTTCAGGTTATTGATACTCTGGTCGTTGTTTCTTCCGGTATATTTGCGGTAGATGTCCGGATTCATGTCCTTTATGTCTACAATATAGTGGTTGATGATAGGAAGCAATGTTTCTAAGTGTTGACGAGGTATATTCAGCGAAGTTTCCACTGTAAGGTTCCATGCTTCTCCGCATAATTGGCGGAACTCCCGGATGAATTCGCTCCGCAGGCAAGGTTCTCCTCCTCCGAAGGTCACCCCTCCACAGGTAGCCAGAAAATAAAGCTCGTCAATTTTAACCTCTTCATAAAGCAGTTCGGTATCGTAGATTGGCTGGACGGTTTCGGGAGAAAGCGTGTGTGGATTCAGGCAATATTTGCATTGCAGCGGACACCCGTGGAAGACGACCAACGTGGTTACTCCTTCGCCATCCGTGGCAAGGCGGTGACGGGAGATACCTACGATGGGTGCGGTTTGCCAAGGGTGGCTTTCCATATAGCTCGGTTTGTTTAATTACACCTGCTGCATATCGCACAGCTTTTTATAATAACCGTTCAGAGCTAATAACTCTTCATGCTTGCCGCGTTCTACAATCTCTCCTTCGTGAAGCACGCATATTTCATCGGCATTCCGGATAGTCGATAAGCGGTGTGCAATAGCAATGGTAGTGCGGTTTTTCATCAAATGCTCCAACGCCTCCTGTACCATGCGTTCCGATTCCGTATCGAGAGCCGAAGTTGCTTCGTCCAGAATCAGAATCGGCGGGTTTTTCAGGATGGCACGGGCTATGCTGAGACGTTGGCGTTGTCCGCCGGAAAGTTTTCCGCCACGGTCGCCAATCAACGTGTCGTATCCCTTCTCGCTTGCCATGATGAACTCGTGCGCGTTTGCAATCTTGGCTGCCTCTATTACTTTTTCCTTTGTCGCGTCTTTTACTCCGAAAGCGATGTTGTTGAAGAATGTATCGTTAAACAGTATTGCTTCCTGGTTTACGTTACCCATCAGGTTACGCAGGTCGAAGAGCGATAAATCTTTGATATTGACGCCGTCAATGAGGATTTCCCCTTCTTGCGCATCGTAGAAACGAGGCAACAAATCCACCAGAGTCGATTTGCCGGAGCCCGACTGTCCCACTAAAGCAACACTCTTACCTTTCTCGATGGTCAGATTTATGTGTTTCAACACCCATTGGTTGTCGTATTTGAAAGAAACGTTCCGATATTCGATGCCTTCTTTCAATTCAGTCAGTTTTACGGGATGTTCACTCTCTTTCATGTTGTTAACAGCTTTCAGTATTTTATCCACGCGTTCCATCGAAGCCAGCCCTTTAGGAATGTTGTAACTTGCTCTGGAAAACTCTTTCAGCGGATTGATAAGGCTGTAAAGCATTACCAGATAAAAGATGAACGAAGGTGCGTCGATGGAAGAGTTGTTGTTGAGGATAAGCGTGCCGCCAAACCAGAGAACGATGACAATGAGAACGGTTCCTAAAAATTCACTCATCGGGTGCGCTAATTGCTGGCGGATATTTACACGGCTGATTGTGTTTCGGTATTCGTCGTTGGAAGAGAAAAAGCGGTGGTTCATTTTAGATTCCGCATTGAACGCTTTGATAATGCGCAATCCGCCTAAAGTCTCTTCTACCTGAGTCATCAAGTCACTCCACATTCCCTGCGCGGCTAATGATTTACGTTTCAGCTTTTTGCCTACCAGTCCCATAAACCACCCCATAACAGGTAGTACGACGATAGTGAAAAGAGTGAGTTTCCAACTGATTACAACGAGGGTAGCGAAATAAGCGATGATAAGAATCGGATTTTTAAACAGCATATCCAGCGAGCTCATGATAGATGTTTCTATCTCCTGCACATCCCCGCTCATGCGAGCGATAATGTCTCCTTTCCGTTCTTCTGAGAAGAATCCTAAAGGAAGATTCAATATCTTGCCATACAGCTTGTTGCGTATATCCCTCACCACTCCCGTACGGATAGGAATGATGGTAGCGGAAGAGAGGAAATAGGCTCCGGTCTTGAGGAATGTCATGAAAGCCAGAAACAACCCTAATATCAGTAAGGTGGTGCTTGCTCCCTGTGTTTCGATGAGGCGGGTTACATAATAATAAAAGTTGTTGGTAAAAATGTCCTTGAATCCCATATCGGCATCCCAGGGTATGAACTGGTATGTTTCTTCCTGTATCTTGAACAGAATCTGCAGAATAGGAATTATCAGCGCAAACGAGAATATATTGAGCACGGCCGACAGGATATTAAAGAGCACAGTAAGTGCCAGGAATTTCTTGTAAGGAGGAATGAAACGTTTCAGAATATTAAAGAATTCTTTCATAGTGGAGATTATTTAATTCGGGGCAAAGGTACAAAAAGATGTCTCATTTTCTATTTTACAACCAAATAAAAGTCTATATTTGCAAAAGAAAGAATATTAGTGAACTAACTTATTAATTAAAATTTAGGACTATGAGTAATTTAAAAGGAACAAAAACAGAAAAGAACCTGGCGGCAGCGTATGCAGGTGAATCCGAGGCTCGTAATAAATATACGTATTATGCTTCGCAAGCAAAAAAGGACGGATATGTTCAGATTGCGAACTTATTTCTGGAAACTGCCGAGAATGAGAAAGAACACGCTAAAATATGGTTTAAATTGTTGCATGACGGTATCGGCACTACAGCTGAAAATCTTTTGGATGCAGCAAAAGGCGAAAACTATGAGTGGACAGAAATGTACGCTACTTTCGCTAAAGAAGCCCGCGAAGAAGGTTTCGATCACATCGCTTACCTGTTCGAGCAAGTAGCGGCTATCGAGAAAGAACACGAAGAGCGTTACCGCAAACTTTTAGCAAATGTTGAAGGCAAAATGGTATTCTCAAAAGAAGGCGATGCTATGTGGCAATGTTCTAATTGCGGTCATATCGTAATTGGTAAGGACGCTCCTCAAGTATGCCCGGTATGTGCTCATCCGCAGGCTTACTTCCAGGTAAAAGCTGAGAATTATTAATCTTTAGGATAAATATTATCTGTAATATGGAAACGGGGCTGTCTCAAGAGTAAACAGGAGGCAGCCCTATTTCTTTAATTTTTGAACGAAGGGAAACACTTTTAGTTCGTTGAATAAACAGTGTCCTGTTATATTGGATACGTGAAGTCAACAATGACGCACGAGTAAAGCAAGCAATTGCCATGTAATGTCTTTCTTTCAAACTTATTGCGTGTGGGACGGTTGACACTAAGAGATTCCCCCCCCTGTAAAGTTAAAAGTTCAAGTTGGAGTTCCGATAGGGTAAATAAGAGATGCTACTTTATTTCTTTCCCTCTCTCTGTTTTTTCTTCATTTCTTTCAACCGAGCCAGTGCATGCTTTCTGCTCAGTAAGATTTGGTGTCGATATACCCAACAAGTCGTAAGGAAGTAAATGCCGGTTTGCAACCATAATGCATGATATTCGAAAAGTACCTCTTGCAAGGTCGCTCCCATGCTGTTGATACGTACAAATCCGTTAATGCCGAAAGTGGACGGGAACAACCATGAAAAGTATTTCCAGAAAGGCGGGATGGCAACGCCGGGCCATGATATTCCGCTGATGAATAGTAGAGGCAAAGAAGTGAAGACAAAAATAAGCATACACGTTTCCCGGTTGCGGATAGCGATGGAAGCTGTCATGGCAAAGAAAATACATGCCAATAAGTAGGGTATCAAGAAAGCAAAGAGAATATGCACTTGCGCTATCTGTACCAAACTGAACATTTTGGGTACGGCGCACAGAATATAAGTTCCCATTACCAGATAAATCATAAAATATACCAATGATTTGCCTAATACGATACGCAACGTTCCGTGATACCGTTTGTTTAGCGGAATAAGATCCCTGAAACGGTTATTTTCCCGAGCGGTTCCGGCAGACAGGCCAATTCCCAGCAATAAAGTTTGCTGTATAATCAATATCAGTACGGCCGGAATCAGAAAACTTGCGAATCCGTTTTGCGGATTAAACAAGGCCACATTTTCGTATAGAATAGGTTGGGTGCTCACTTCATCCTGGCGGTCGGTAGTATTGCCCAGTCGGGAGATTTTAATTCTTTTATTCATTTCCAGTGAAACATCGGTGCAGGTACTTAGTATTGCTTTATAATAAAGTAATCCGCTCATGTCGCAATATATCTGCACTTGGGTTTGTACGCCTTTTGCAATATCGTCGCTGAAATGTTCGGGTATATAAATGGTTCCGTAAGCTCCTTTTTGGCGCATTATCTCTTTGGCTTCTTCCAAATCGGCGCAATATGACATAATACGGAGGTCGGGGGAGGCATCCGCATCACGCAGAAACTTTCTGCTTAGAGTAGAGTGAGAAAGGTCTACCGCTACAACCGGCACCTCACGTACGGTTTCATTCGTATAGATAAAGGCATACAGAATAGGGTAAGCCAAGGGAACGAGGATGAAGAAAATCAGTACGCCTTGATCTCGGAAAACACTTTTCAGTTCTTCCCGCCAGATATAAAACAAGTCGCTAATGCCTTGGCTAATTTTATGTTTGAATGTTCGTTTCTTCATAGCTTTCTGTTTATTAAGGCATGTATTCGTAATATAGGATGGCATTGTGTAACCTCTTTAATATAAAAAGCGGCAGCATCATGAAGATGAGCAATGCCATATAAGACATCCATGCGTAGGACATAGGATAACCGTTGAGTGCCTGGTCCACATAAATGAGAAAATAATGACGCAACGGAAACAGATTGCTTAAAGCCTGCAGAGCCGGACTCATGGCCATTACCGGAAAAGAAAATCCGGAGATGGAGAATGAAACGACTCCCCATAAGGATGCTGCACTTAAGGCTAGGCGCAGGGAGGGGAGAAGCCCGTATAAGAAAATGCCGAATGCCTGCGAGGCTAATACCATCAGCAAAGCAGCCAATAACATAGGCAGAATGCCGCTATTGCACGGATAATGCAGATAGCCGTAGAGGTATACATTATAAAATGCCGCCATAATGAAGAACAAGAGCGTTTGCGGAAGAAGTTTGCCTGTGAGGGCAACATTGAGATTGTTGTTGGCAATACGCATCCATATTTTGGCAGTGTCGTTTTTTACTTCCGACCCAATGGAATAAATGGTTACCATAAATATGAGTAGCATTAGGATACCCGGCAGGATGGTATTGCAAAGATATACCGAGTAGTTGAGCCACGGATTGTTCAACGCATGGGTATCGATTACGATGGGTTGCAGAAAAGCCATAGCTTGTTCTTCGGTTGCTCCTTTGGCGTAAAGCGTTGCACGTCCTACAGCTCCTCCTGCCAGTTCCGACATGGTACGTAAGTCTTTATATAGTAGCGAACCGGCAATCAGAAGTGAGTTATTGGTATAGAATGAAACCGTAGGTTGTCTGCTCGAGAGAGCTTCTTCTGTCGTGCCTTCGGGGATATAGTAAAATGCATAGATTTCCCCTCTTTGCATGGCTTCCCGTGCTTCGGTTACGGATGGATAATATTCGGTGATTTTCGTTTGTTGGAATGAATCCAGATTCCGTATGATGTTACGGGTTGTTCCGGTATTGTCTAAATCCACTACCCCTACGGGCATGTCGGTAGGCAGTCCGTTGCCCATCAACGTAGTGAAGAAGATGTAGCAGAACAGTGGTGCAATGATTATGCAAAACAAATAAAGCGGACGGGAACCCATTTCTTTGAGTTCACGCTTTACCAACAGGTAGATTCTATTTATAGTTCCTTTTATCATTATTTCTTATGTAGAATCACACTCATTCCCGGCCTTAAACCCGTTACTTGTTGGAGGGGTTCAGCACGTACCTCAAATGTCTTTAAATCGAATTGTCCGGTGGTTTTCGTTGCTTTCCAGGCAGCATAGCTTCCTAAGTCTTTTTGGTAATAGACCTTTAGCGAGATATCTTTGTCGAGCGCCGGCACGAAAGCTGTAAACTCTTCTCCCATGCCCAAGCCTTTCAGCAGGTCTTCCCGTACATTGAATGTCACCCACATATCGTCCATAATAGCTACATTCATGATAGGGGCCCCAGTACCCACCAATTCGCCCGTTTTGGGAAATATCTCGGTCACTTCTCCGGCTGTTTGAGCTATCAACACGGTTTCTTTTATATAAGAACTGACTTCTTCCACAGCGCCTTTTGCCCTTTCCACTTGGGCGGCAGCCATCTCTTTGTCTTCTTTTTGTGCGCCATTCTTAGCCATTTCGTATTGTGAGCGGGCAGCCTTTTCCGTAGCTTGCATGGCTTGATAATTGGCGTATACTTCATCCCGCTTTTGTGCGGACATGACACCCTCTTCGTACAGACGGTTGATTCGTTGGTAAGATTTCTCCGCAATATCAAGTCCGGCTTTTGCCTTCTGCCACATTTCGAAAGCTGCTTGAAGTTGTTCGCTTCGTGTTCCTCTTTGGGCTTTGTTGCTTTGTGCTTGGGCAGCAGCTTCCATAGCCTGTGCTTGTGCCAGTTTGGCTATTACGTCGGGAGCTTCCAATAGGGCAAGCGTATCGCCGGCATTTACTTTCTGCCCCTCTTTTACACGGAATTCTACAATTCGTCCCGGAACTTTGCTTGATACACGATATTCATTCACTTCGGCTTGCCCCTGTATAATCTCCGGACTCTTTCCAAGCGTAAAGAATCCGATAACTGCTACAAGTACGACTACTCCTGTCAAGGTAATCAATGCCAGCAAAATATTGCTGCGTTGTGATCTTTCTGCCATGGTTATAGTGTTTTATATTTGTTATTTCAATGCAGATTAATATGCATGTTTACAGATTAATCTTTTTCTTTTTTACTACAGTTTATTAAGTTAAGAGCCTTTCTTTTATCGAAGATTGTCGGGGTTAGATAGTGTAATTAATAAAAATACTTATTCAATCATTATCATTAAGTTTAAACTCCTAAGCCTATTGCATACAGACCGGTGGCTTTTTTAATCCTTTATCTTCTTTATTTTCTTTAACTCCTTTAACTTTCTTAGTTGCTTTAACTTCCTTATCTTTTTTAGTTTCCTTATTTTACTTTTTGCTTTACTTCCTTACCTTAATTTATTGTTTCATCTTCTTTCTCACTTCACATTATTACTTCATCTTCTTTATTACTTGGACAAGGATATCTTTTTTCAAAACTTTTTCTTTTTTCACTTCAGACAAGCTACACAAAAAACAATACCTCAGTCTTTTCTTCTCTTTTAACTCTTAGGCCTGAACAAGAGGCTGTTAGATTCTATGGCTCCTTTTACTCCCTTATTCATTCGATGTTTTATTTTTTATGCTATATCTTGAACGAAACAATTCCTTCTTATCTTTCTCAACTTCTTACGTTCGAAGTGTTTATCTTAAAACTCCCAATGCTTTCTTTAAGTAGACTTCGGTCAGCTTAACGTCAATTTGTGCATCAATCTTTTCAGACTGAGCTGATAACCAAGCCGTTTGAGCTTCCAAAACATTACTTGTAGGAATTACTCCTTCACGGAACCCCAAATTGGCATAGCGCAGATTCTCGTTTGCTTTGTCGAGATTCTTTTCTGCCATCGACAATTTCTTTGTAGCTTCGTTTACTTTAAAATTGCTTTGGTTTACCTGCAATTCTATCTTTTCCTTTATTTCGTCTAACTGTAACTGTGCCGCCCGAGCATTAGCTTTAGCGGCTTTTACCTTGTACGAGCCTTCTCCCCAATGGAATAGGGGAATACTGACCATTACTCCTACATTCCACATCCCTTTGAATTTCTTCTCAAACCCGTTCAGCACTGAAGGGTTAGACATGATATAGTTTCCTAATAAGGCTATAGACGGAAGATATTCGGATCGGACTACATTCACTTTTTGCCTGTAAATGTCTGTCGCCAGTTCTAAGCTCCGGATTTCCGGACGGTTCTCATAAGCCGTTTCTATATGGCTTTCTACATCTGTATGAAGTATGGGTAGATTATCTAAATCTTCATCTTCCAATTGAATAGGGGTAGTCAAGTCGATACCGCATAATTGGCACAGAACCATTTTGGCAAGACTAAGTCCATCGTTAACTTTGGTCAGAGTCATTTCGGCTTCATTGACTTTTACTTTAACCGAGAGACCGTCTGCCTTGGTGGCAACTCCCTCTCTTATCATTTTCTCTATATCATTGTCGAGCCTTTGAACCAATTCTAGGAAACTTTCCGCCAATTTCTTTTTATGTACGAGCGATATTACTTGCCAATAAGCCTCATCCGTACTCAAAATTACTTCTTGTACATTGGTTTCATGTTGTGTCTTGGAAAGTTGCTCCGCATAGTTGGTAATTTTATTGTATGCTCGTATCTTTCCACCCATATAGATGGGTTGTGTAAGTGTGATGGCACCGGCAAACATATTGCGCGTGTCTGTGCGAAGTGCGTTTACTAATGAAGTGCCTACTGCATTAAGCGGGGAGGCCAGATCCAGTGCGGCTAATGGAGCCAAAAGTTGTCCTAAATCAGGATTAGCGGAACCTATTTGATGTATAGCCGCTTGAAGTTGAGGCTGGAGAGTACTTCCCATGCCTGAGAGCCCTTCTTTCTGTTCATTGCTCAATAGGGAAACTTCTCGTTGGTTGCGTAAATAAGTTCCTGTAGCAGAAAAATTAGGTAAATAGTTGGTGAAAGCAGCTTTTTTTTCGTAATGAGCAGCTTTGATTTTTTCTTTGGCAATTCGGAGCTCTTTATTGTTTTGGAGGGCTAGTGCACGGCAACTGTCGAGGCTGAGCATTGTTTGAGCTGAAGTCACGGATATTATTCCAGCAAGCAAAACGAAACAGATACTCTTCTTCATAGTTCTATATTCTTTTAAGTTCGTGTATGTGGTTGCATAAGCAACAATGCAAATATAGAAGTATTTTATGAAATGGAAATCTATTTAGCTAAAAAACTTTATTAAGTTGTTCCTTAAATTGGGTATTTCTCTTTATCTTGTGATATAGGCTTTATCATGAATATAAATGTTTTGGCTTGTTTGTATCTGATTAGGTTGAATAGTTATAATGAACTTCTATTAACAAACAGATAAAACACTTTCTATTAAAAAGGTTTGGTGCTTCAGCTCTTTTAGGCACTTTTTTACACCTTTAATTCAGAGCAAAAGATTGAGAACCAATCATGTTTCCGTCGGCAAAGATATAAATATGGTATGTTCCCGCTTGGAGAAATTCTTCTACATCCCAATAAACGGTAACTTGTTGTTCTTCTCCCGTATATTCAATGTATTTTTTTATGGAATAGCCGATTTGTTGGTCTTCATAAGGGAATGTGTTGGAAGCACTTTTTGTCAGCACTTCGTTTCCCGGTTTAGTAATACGTATATATAAGACCCGTTCTCCGGTCGTAGCTGTAATGTTTTTTACAATGGTGAAATCAATAGCCAGTTTGGTGATATTCTTAACCTTTTTTGTAGTCTTTCCGCGTTTGTTCTTAGGCGTAATATGTATGTTGGTGGCATCCAGTTGGGCCGCCAATGTTACTTTCTCATTTAAGTTTTTCTTTTCTTCTGCCAGACTGCTGATTTGGCGGGTCGCTTCGTTGTACTTTTGTTTCACCTGTTTGTTTTCAGTAGTAAGTGCTTCATTAATCCGGTTTAAGGAGTCTATTTGTAAAATGTAACTTCTCATTACCGCCCGTACCGTCTTTAGTTCTTTTTTCAAACGGGTGATTTCCGCAGCATTAGTGGATTTCACTTGTCTCAATTCTTCCAGTAATCGTTGAGTTTTTAATTTCTCGCTTTCCAGTTTTTCGAAAAGAGAGTCATTGTTAATCTGTATCTGTAATTCGTCATACTGATTGGCAAAATGGGAATATTCGTTTTCCATCTCTTCTTTTTCTATTTCGAAAAGCTGAGCCATTTCCTTGTTTTCTTGTTGGGTGCGTAACAGAAGGTAAGCCAGTACTCCCAAACCTATAACTAATATAATGATAGCGCCTATGACAAGCCCTTTTTTCTTTTCCATAAAACAAATAATTAAAGTATTGGTTATATCGCTCGCAAAAATAATGCTTTTTGTGGATAGGATAAGGAAAATTATTATGGAAATTTTTCTTTAATAGAAAAAAGATTGTACCTTTGCTCGGAATTTAAGAACAGATAGGTATTTATCTAACATTAAAACATTAATAATATGTCAAAAGTAACTGTAGTAGGTGCGGGTAATGTGGGTGCAACATGCGCCAATGTGCTTGCTTTTAACGAAGTAGCAGATGAAGTAGTAATGCTCGACGTTAAAGAAGGAGTTTCTGAAGGTAAAGCAATGGATATGATGCAGACAGCTCAACTCTTGGGCTTCGACACTACCGTTGTAGGTTGTACAAATGATTATGAAAAAACAGCAAACTCGGATGTGGTGGTTATTACTTCCGGAATTCCCCGTAAGCCGGGTATGACTCGTGAAGAATTGATCGGAGTAAACGCTGGTATTGTGAAATCAGTTGCAGGAAACATCTTGAAATATTCTCCGGATGCCATTATCGTGGTTATCTCTAACCCGATGGATACCATGACTTATTTGTCATTGAAATCACTTGGATTGCCGAAGAACAGAATCATCGGTATGGGTGGTGCTTTGGATAGTTCTCGTTTCAAATATTTCTTGTCTCAAGCATTAGGCTGTAATGCGAATGAAGTGGAAGGTATGGTAATCGGCGGACACGGCGATACAACTATGATTCCTTTGACTCGTTTTGCCACTTATAAAGGTATGCCGGTTTCTAATTTTCTTTCGGAAGAGAAATTGAACGAAGTTGCTGCTGCTACAATGGTTGGAGGCGCTACACTGACCAAGTTACTCGGAACTTCTGCATGGTATGCTCCGGGTGCAGCGGGTGCAATGGTCGTGGAATCGATTATTCATAACCAATGTAAAATGGTTCCTTGTTCAGTTTATTTGGAAGGTGAATATGGTGAATCGGATATTTGTTGTGGTGTTCCTGTAATCTTAGGTAAGAACGGTATTGAAAAAATAGTAGAATTGCCTTTGAATGAAGAGGAAAAAGCAAAGTTCGCTGCCAGTGCTGCGGCTGTGCGTAAAACAAATGCTGCTTTGCACGAAGTAGGTGCACTTTAATAAAAAATATTTTGTTTTTAGTGTGAGGGTGTCGTCTTTAGAGATGACACCTTTCTTTTTATATGAGAAACTTCTTTAAGTAAAAAGTAAAATGATCTTTTATGAATATAATTAGGTATTTGCACTTTTGTGATATTTATTTTACTTATCGTTTGGGAAGATAATTTGACAATGTGTTTCGAAAGCGTTATTATAGAATAAAAGATGGACTTTTCTTTCTTTAAAATCTTGAGTTTTTCTTTTATTAGAAATTGCTTTATAAAAGATCTGTATTTTCTTATTTTGTCTTTATTAATTTATCAGCTTCTCTAAAATTATAGTAACCTTCTCTTATATTTCCAATATCTCAAGAGGTTAGTAGAGCAGAAAGGGTATTGCAGCTCTTTGAATTTCTGCAATACCCTTCCGAAAAATTATTATGAAAACTATAATTATTAGTTAATCATATCAAAACCACAATAAGGTACTAATGCTTTCGGAATTCTGATGCCTTCCGGAGTTTGGTTATTTTCTAACAAAGCGGCAACAATTCTCGGCAAAGCTAAAGCGGAACCGTTTAAGGTATGGCACAATTCAGTTTTCTTGTCTGCTGTGCGATAGCGGCATTTTAAACGATTGGCCTGATAACTGTCGAAGTTGGAAACCGAACTTACTTCCAACCAACGTTTCTGTGCGGCGGAATATACTTCAAAGTCGAAACAGATAGCTGAGGTGAAACTCATATCTCCTCCACACAACCGGAGGATACGGAATGGAAGTTCCAATTTCTGTAATAGACCCTCTACATGCGAAAGCATCTCTTTATGTGATTCTTTGGAATGTTGGGGAGTATCGATACGTACGATCTCTACTTTCGAAAATTCGTGCAACCGGTTTAATCCGCGTACGTCTTTTCCATACGAACCGGCTTCGCGGCGGAAACATTCTGTATAAGCACAATTTTTAATAGGAAGATCTTTCTCATCCAATATTTCATCGCGATATATATTTGTTACAGGAACTTCAGCCGTAGGGATTAGATATAAGTCATCCAGATTGCAATGGTACATCTGTCCTTCTTTGTCAGGGAGCTGTCCTGTACCATAACCTGAAGCCTGGTTTACCACAGTGGGAGGCATGATTTCTAGATAACCTGCATTGCGGGCCTCATCGAGGAAGAAATTAATCAATGCACGTTGTAGACGGGCACCTTTTCCTTTATATACAGGAAATCCTGCACCCGTAATTTTCACACCAAGTTCAAAATCTATCAAATCATATTTCTTTGCCAATTCCCAATGGGGGAGAGCGTCAGCCGGAAGTTCCGGAATTTCGCCTTCCATTTTTTCTACTACATTATCTTCAGCTCCGAAACCTTCGGGAACTTCTTCATAAGGAACATTCGGAATAGTATATAAAATGGTTTGCAAATCAGCAGTAGCAGTATCCATGTTTTCCTGCAATGATTTGTTGCTTTCTTTCAATTCTGCTACACGGGCTTTTGCTTTCTCCGCTTCTTCTTTTTTTCCTTCTTTCATGAATGAACCTATTGTTTTGGAAAGCGAGTTAACCTCTGCAAGGTTCTTATCTAATGAGTTTTGTGCGCTGCGACGTTTGTTGTTCAATTCAATAACTTGCGCAATAACTTGTTGGGCGTCTTTGAAGTGCTTTTTTTCCAGACCACGGATTACTTCATCCGTATTTTCTGTGATTTGTTTGATAGTAAGCATATACTTTAATCGTTTTAAACTTTCTTTATAATTGGCAAAGATAGAGAAAAAACGAATACCTTATCATAAGAGTCTGAAGAAAATTGTTTTCAATGAATATGAAATGCTTTCATTTCAATTATAATGAATTTCTCTACGCTATTCTTTTATTCAGTTATAGTATTTTGGAAATTATATAGGGCATTGTTTGTGTATTTTGTTATAGTTAGGCTTATATTCCTTATTGTTAAAATAGATCTGTAAAAACATTTCATGTTAATGTTCTGCTGTATTTGTATGAAGGATGTAATATGTGGAGTAAGAAGATATATTATTTTAGAAAGAGGATAAGAGGCGTGGAGAGAAGAAACTATATTTGGGGAAATTAAAAAAATCAGTACTTGAAAGAAAAGATGAAAGACACAGCAAAAATGTTCCAGGAAAACGAAGAAATAGATATGTCACTTGGTAGTTTGAAAGTTAAGTTGTTGATAAGGTATCTTGCTTAAAGATACTTTCTTTATAAACTACATAATCTGAAAAAAGTAAGTGGATATATAACAAAAAAGCTCTTCACTATAGAGGAAGAGCTTTTTGTATATTACATTTATGAAACTTGATTATGCTTCAGTTGTCGCAGGAATTACAGAAACATAGCTTCTGTCTAAGCGTCCTTTTTTGAAACATACAGTTCCGTCAACTAATGCGTAGAGAGTGTGGTCACTGCCCATACCAATGTTTTCACCCGGATGATGAGCTGTTCCTCTTTGACGAACAATGATGTTACCAGCTTTACAAGCCTGTCCACCGAATATCTTTACGCCTAATCTTTTGCTTGCTGATTCACGGCCGTTCTTAGAACTACCTACACCTTTTTTATGTGCCATTTCTTTTAAATTTTAATTGATTAAGCAATAACTTGTTTAATAGTTAACTCTGTAAATTGTTGACGATGTCCGTTCAACTTTCTGTAGCCTTTTCTTCTCTTTTTGTGGAATACTAATACTTTATCACCTTTTACAAGGGGAGAAACTACCTCGCATACTACTTTTGCGCCCTCTACAGTAGGAGCTCCTACGGTTATAGTACCGTTGTTGTCTACTAATAAAACTTTCTCAAACTCAACAGTTGCACCGCTTTCAGCTTCTTGAATGTGATGTACAAATAATTTCTTGCCTTCTTCAGCTTTGAACTGTTGTCCGTTAATTTCTACGATTACGTACATGTTATTTTTATATTAAACGGTTTCTTCGCAAGGTGAACTTTAATCGCTTAAAATTACTTCTTCAAACCTTAACGAACTAAATTGGCTGCAAATTTACGATTTTATTGTAGATTGACAAAATCTTTAGAGTATTTATTTTGATAAAATCTATATCCCGGGATTCTTTAAGGAAGGGTTAGTTTTCATTTTCCCGATATCCACTACGGCTCATTCGTATACCTTCTTCTATAATGGTGGCACTACGGCGATGAATTAACCGAAGATTTTCGAAATAACAAGGATTATCTTCCTCGTCGGTAAAAAATACGACAAACGTATCTCGTACGGTTCCATAGGGTTTATAAATAAGCATATCGTACATTTGGGCGTATTCATCAGGTTTAAGCCAAAGGTTCACATCTTTTCTTTTTAATCGTTCTAATGATTGGTCAACCGGAATAATTCCTAAAAGATCTATTTTATATCCACAATGCTCTGTATTTCTAAGCTCATATATGAGATAAGGATATCCTTTTTTATTATTTTGGGGCCTTTGATGGCAACTTGCTGTAAGCAAGCCCAATATAAAAAAGTAAAGAACCTTTTTCATGCTTTAAATCTTGTTTAATGGTCTATACCGAAATTTTGATTGAGGACAACGGACAAAAATAAAAATAAGTGTGAGCATTTCTATCTATTCATAGAAGAGAGGACTCGTCGAAATGTTTTTGTTGTAATATGGTTAAAAGAAATATCCCACACTTTTAGATGATATATAATTATTTGAATTATTATATACTAAAAGTGATGGGCATTCTCTTTTTCTTCTTGTACTACAAAGTAAAATGTTCGAGGTTCCCTTTAACAAGAATAAAAAGCCAATGCTTTTTTCTTACAATAAATATTGCGACGTAATGTCCTTACGTTGTGGCTGCAAATATAAGTACAAAAAAAGATATAGCATCTTATTTTGGAGAATAAAATTACATGTGCAAACGTTTTTTTCTATTGATTCTTCCACCTGAAAGCCAATATTTATGATAATAGTTTTCATTTAGGTTACTTACAATAACTCCGTGTGAATTGCTTGCATGAATAAAATTTCCATCTTTTAGATAAATACCTACATGCGTAGGTTTACGTTTTGAATGTGTTCCATGAAAAAATACTAAGTCACCTTCTTTTAAAGCGTTTTTTTTAATTCGGTGGCATACTTTTATTTGCTCGTTTGTGCTACGGGGAAGTTTTATATGGTATACTTTCTTGTATAGCGAGCTGGTAAGCCCGGAACAGTCCGTGCCGTGTTTGCTGTTTCCTCCATGTCGATATGGTGAACCTATCCAGTTCGCAGATTCTATATATAATTTGTGGTAATCGTTCAAATCAATATCTATCCCAAGTGTGATACCTGCGCGTGCCAGTTCTTTATAATTGTAGGATGGGAGGCTACTTCGGCATGAAGTCAGAAGCAATAAGATTCCCGTTATATAAATTAGTTTCGGTTTCATTCTTTTATATTAAAATAGTTTTCCAATTCTTGTTCTGCAGAATGGTCCTCATTAATAAGATCGCTTATAATACGGCCATTTTCAAGTAATGCTATGCGATGGCAGATATCTGTGGTATGGTTTAAATTATGACTTGATATGAGTATCGTAGCACCGGTTTCTTTATTATAATTTTGCAGCAAATGTTTGATAAAGGATTGTGAACTTGGGTCAAGAAAGTTGAAGGGTTCGTCCAGAATTAATATGGCCGGTTGATGGAGCATGGCTGCAATGATACCTATTTTTTGTTGGTTTCCGGCAGAAAAATTTCGGATAAGTTTCTTTTCATCAAGTATCTCTCCGTTCATGAAACGTTCGAATAACTTAAGACGTTTGTCTATGTATTCTTTATTTAGGCCATACATTCTTCCTACAAAATAGAAAAATTCTGTTGGGGTGAGGTAATTTATGAGAAAACTGTTGTCTATATAAGCTCCCACAAATTTTTTCCATTCCTCGCTTTGGCTTACACGAATGCCTGCTATTTCAACATATCCTTGGTCTGCTTTTAATAAATCAAGTATTAAGCGAAACAAAGTGGTTTTTCCGGCTCCATTATTTCCAACCAGTCCTACTATTTCTCCTTTTGGTATAAAATAATTTTCTATATCAACCGCTATTTTGCGACCAAATGCTTTCTGTAAATGATTAATAGTTATATTCATATTTTTTCTATTTATCGGGTACTTCTGAATCTATCCATATTAATATATCTTCTCTTCATGAAACGTTTGTATATATTTTGCAACCACCAGTTATGGGCCAGGGTCAGGGTAATACCTATTGTTAATAAGATGGTCTGCCCGATTGTTTCTCCCCACATCCAACAGAAAAAATTATTCAGCAGAATGGGAATGAAGAAAGCTACGGCAGTAATCAAACTTTGATATGAACTTCCTGCAGTATTTCTGCCTGTTACTTGTGTGTTGAGAGGAAATGTCCGGTTGTTATACACTGCCAGTTGGAAAAGCATAGCATATAAAGGACCTGAGGTCATGAATAAATAAGTAAGGGATGTTAAGAGAGTAATCTTTTCGTTTAAGATTGCCGGAATACATAACAGAAATGGAATAATTAGCAGTGCTGTATTGAAGTAATATTTAGCTTTTAATAAGGATAAGATAGACTCCTTCCGACTAATCAGCCCATCCAGATAATTGCCTTCTACGTTCATGATGTGAACGAGTGTCATCACTCCTAATACAGCAAAATTATAAATGCAGATAAAATTTTTCATGAATCCGCTATCGTATATGGAAGAGAAACTAAGTACCATAGAAAAGAAAAACATGAATATAAGTCCGTTGCGGAATTGAGTGCGTACAGCTTTATTCCGGCTGCGCAATTTAATTTCTAAACGGATATACTCTCCTATTTCTCCCCAACGATCCAGAAATTTATATTCGAAAATATGCTTTAATCGTGCATGGTCTACTTTGGCTAGCTCTTTATATATATAATGCTGTTGCATACCGAGATTAACCCTAAACAATAGGGCTATAATGAATAGAAGAAATATCCAGTATAGAGGGTTCCATAAAATAAAACCTTCACCTAAAGTCATGGTAAAATGGTTTATTTTACTTTCGGGAAATAACAAATCGATTGCGATGTATCCTCCATATACTAATGTTGGTAAGAACAGAAAGAGTAGCCGTTCGTTAATTAAAGTCCTGCATAATAAATACCAATAATTATTGATAAGAAACAATCCCCAACAACCGATTAGGAATCCCGACACACCTGTTATTCCATGATATTTAAAAATTCCGGTGAAAGCCAATGGAATGAGCAGGGCAAACCAGAAAAGATTATAAAGACTTAAACCCGAACGAATTAGAAAGAAACGGATTAGTTGCTTTCTTTTGATAGGAAACAATATGTAAGGTTTGATTTCTTGCACTGGAATCTTTTGAAACAGAAAGCGAAGAAAGAAATCAAGTGCGAGAAAGTAAAATAAACCTTGGTTGAACAGGTGATATGGAGCAATGCCTGGATAAGTAGTCTGGAGGATTGTGGGGAGGAATAGGCCGATGAATAAAAGATAAACCATCCATATGCCAACGAAAAGATAAGTAAATATTTTAGCAAACCGATTCTTGTCGAACATCGGATGTCTTTTATTTGCCAGTTTTTGGTGTCGTCGTAGTTCCCAATATAGCATTTGTTGGAAATTAAAAGAGTTATATTATTCGCTTCGTTCATTGAAGGGGGCTTATTCCGTTAGGAATTATCGCTCATTTCACTCGCTAGGTGAGGCAAAAAACTTAAAAGTTTAAATAAGGATTTTACTCACTTTGCTCGTTGGGTTCGGAGAAATGATCAGAAAGAAAATAAGTTCCGATGAAAAAGCATTATAAAAATAAAACAATCATTCAGCAGAATTTATAGCTTCTTTATTTTTCTTTACCTCCCCTCACGAGCGAAGTGAGTATTATTTCCTTTACATTATAAATTGTGTTCTATCAAATAGCGTTCTGCTTCGATAGCGGCTTTACAACCACTTGCAGCAGCTGTAATGGCCTGACGATAATGTGGATCGGCTACATCGCCGGCTGCAAAAACACCAGGGATTTTCGTACGGGGAGTAGCTCCTTCCGTTATAATATAGCCTGTTTCATCCATATCCAAGTAGGGCTTGAAGATATCAGAATTTGGTTTATGCCCGATAGCAAGGAAGAAACCATCGATAGCAACATCATAACGTTCTTCATCGGGCTGCCCCATTCTTTTTACCAAATGTACACCTTCCACTCCGTTTTCTCCGTAAAGTCCTACTGCATTATGCTCAAACAAAACTTCGATTTTCGGATTATTAAGTATTCTTTCTTGCATAATTTTTGAAGCACGCAGATAGTTTTTACGGACTATCAGATATACTTTGGAAGCCAAGCTTGCCAAATATGTAGCTTCCTCGCATGCAGTGTCTCCGCCGCCAACAACAGCTACTACTTTTTTGCGGTAAAAAAATCCGTCACAAGTAGCACAAGCACTTACACCCATGCCGGCATATTTCTTCTCGTCTTCCAGTCCCAAATATTTGGCTGTCGCTCCGGTACTGATGATTAGTGTGTCCGCTTCAATTACTTTTTCATTGTCAATAGTAATTTTGTAGGGCGCTTGACTTAAATCTGCAGCAGTAGCTATTCCTGTACGGATTTCTACTCCGAAACGTTCTGCTTGTTTACGCAAATCTTCCATTAGTTCTGTTCCACCGATACCTTCCGGATAACCTGGAAAGTTTTCTACTTCCGTGGTAATAGTCAGTTGTCCGCCAGGTTGAATACCTTCGTATAAAACTGGTGACAAGTTTGCCCGTCCGGTATAGATAGCGGCTGTATAACCGGCAGGTCCTGAACCGATGATTAAACATCTTACTCTTTCATTACTCATAGTTTCTGGTTTTTAGGGGTTAATTATCTTAAATCGATTATTTCAGCGTGGGGATATCGTTTTGGGTCTAACGTAAAACTACTGTCCGACAAGTTTTGTTTATTACGGTAAGAGAGGATATCGACTTGCATTTCATCTCCTTGTTGGGAATGAACTCGGATAAAAACAGGCTGATAACTGTTTTGTTCCACGAATAATTCTATTAATGATATGTCTTGTTTTTTGTTTTTGGGCAGAAGCATTAACTTATACACATTTTTACCCTTGTATAGAATTGTACCGTTTAATTTATATGTGAATCCCTTTTTGTACAAGTTAATAAACGAATAGGGATTAATACTTTGTAATTCCTCTTCGGTAGGAGTACTTACATTAATTTCTTCATTTTCGACAATATAAGTCCATTGCGTTTGTCCGTTAAACCAAGTAGTTGTTCCGGGAGTTTCAAGAATGAAACGATTTCCTTTTAAGGAAATAGAACCTCTGGTCTCTCCGGATAGCTTATTCCGGCGAAAGTTCTTTAAAAGAAAAGTGGCTTTTATTCCACTGTCTTTCGACAGGGTGGACGAGGTTATGTCCAGTATCTCTTTAGCACGTTGTTCTTTTTGTGCAAACAATGTGATATGAGACAATAAAACTATATATAAAACTATATATTTTGTTTTCATGTGTGTACCTTATAATATATATTATTGTAAATTACTTAATCTCATCTCCAAGTCCGTTTCGTCCATGCAAAGAACTTCACGTGCTTTGCTTCCTTGCGCCGGTCCTACTATCCCTGCTTTTTCCAATTGGTCCATAATACGTCCGGCTCGGTTATAACCAATCGCAAATTTGCGTTGTATCAAAGAGGTTGAGCCTTGTTGATGAATGATTACCAATCGGGCTGCATCTTCAAACATCGGATCAAGATGTTTCATGTCTACTTCGCCGACATTACTGTCTCCATCTTCTGAAACATCAGGTTCTGGTAAAGCAAAAGCAGATGTATATCCTTGTTGATGGCTGATGTAATCGGCAATGCGTTCCACTTCGGGTGTATCAACGAATGCACATTGTACTCGTACCGGATCACTACCTTGTAAATATAGCATATCCCCTTTCCCTATTAGCTGTTGTGCACCGGAACGATCGAGAATTGTACGGGAGTCAATCATTGCTGCCACACGGAATGCTACACGTGCCGGGAAGTTTGCCTTAATAGCTCCGGTAATGATGTTGGTCGTTGGTCGTTGGGTAGCGATAATGGCATGAATACCTACAGCCCGGGCCAGTTGGGCAATGCGGCAAATAGGCAATTCAATCTCTTTTCCGGCTGTCATAATCAAATCACCGAACTCATCGATTATCACAACGATATAGGGCATGTATTTATGTCCTTTATTCGGATTTAATTGTCGAGCAATAAATTTGGCGTTATATTCTTTCAGGTTTCGGCAACCAGCCAACTTAAGTAAATCATAGCGGGTGTCCATTTCTTTACATAAAGAATTTAGGGTTTGTACCACTTTTGACACATCGGTGATAATGGCGTCGTTGTCGTCTGGAAGTTTGGCCAGAAAATGTCGTTCTATGGGAGCGTAAATTGCAAATTCCACTTTCTTCGGGTCTATAATGACAAATTTAAGTTCTGCCGGGTGCTTTTTGTATAACAAGGAAGTTACAATAGCATTTAATCCTACAGACTTACCCATACCGGTAGCACCGGCAACCAGCATATGCGGCGCTTTAGCCAAGTCCACCATAAATACTTCGTTGGTGATGGTTTTTCCTAAAGCTAAAGGCAACTCGAGCGTTGATTCCTGAAATTTCTTACTGGTAATGATATCTCGCATTGGAACTATTTTCTTCCGTGCGTTTGGGACTTCGATACCGATAGTTCCCTTTCCCGGAATAGGTGCGATAATACGAATTCCTTCGGCTGCCAGACTTAATGCTATATCGTTTTCAAGATTTCGTATTTTAGCGATACGTACACCTTGTGCCGGTGTAATTTCGTATAAAGTGATAGTCGGTCCTACCGTAGCATTAATGGAAGATATTTCAACATTAAAGCTACGTAATACCTCTATGATACGATTCTTGTTGGCTGTTTGTTCAGCCATATCAATAGACGGAGTGTTATCTTCGTATTTCTTTAATAATTCGATAGTTGGATAATGATAGTTCTCTAAATCCAGTTTCGGATTATAAGGTTCTATAGGTTCTGTTGTTTCATCTTCTTCCGTTCCACCTATAGTGACGGTAATCTCTTGATTGGGAGTTTCCAATATCGTTTCATCTTTTTGAGGAGTAAAAGGAGGAGTTAATCTTCTCTCTTCAAATTCTTCTTTTGTTTCCATATTTTCCAATGTCTCTTCCTCTTCATTTCCATTTTCTTTTTCCGATGTTTTTTCGTAAGGTATTTCTTCTAATGGTAAATTTACAGTCAGAGGCTGAGGATCAGCATATGCGTTTACGTTTTGCGTATTCTCTGGTTCATTTATATCAGATGGAATAACATCTTCTTTTTTCGTATTTTCTTTGCGTTTTATATTCGGATGCAGCGCTTTGCGGATGACATGAATAGTTTCGGAACTGAGGAAGATACAAAATAGAATGGCTGTAACAAGAAGTAACAATGCCAAGCCTGTTGCTCCGATTTGAGAAACAATCCATTCACTTACATTATGCCCGTGGAGTCCGCCGGGATAGCAGAAGCTGTTTCCGAAAGTCCCTTCGAATATAAACCCTAAGAAAATAGATCCCCAGATAAGCAATACGGAACAACCAAGGAACCATTTCCACAGGCGAAAATTATAAGCTTTCATCAGTTTTAGTCCGGCAACCCCTAAAAAAACAGCAATGAAATAAGCAGGAATACCAAAACAGCCATTAATGAGGTATTCAGCAACTTGGGCGCCACGTGCTCCTGCATAATTTTGTATATGGTTGTTTGTAGAAACAAGTTCTCCCGATTGAGGATTTTCCAGGATGCTTTGGTCGGCTGCTCCTGTAAAAAAGAACGAAGTGAAAGCCAATAACATGTAGACGGCTATAATTACACATAATAGCCCGATAATAAAGGATAAAGTTTCGTTTTTAATAAATCCGGTGAGTTTATGGTATGAAGCCGTTCTTTTTTGCGGCTCTTTATTTAATTTCTTTTTAGCCATGAGACAATAATTAGCGTTTGTCCGGCAAATATACTTGAAAAACATAAATAAATATCCTATTTATCGGCTTTTTTCATAACTTTGCCTGCCTAAAATAACATTTATGGAAAATAAATCTCAAGTCATTTTCGACAGAAATACGGTGGAGTTTGTTACCGTAGCTGCTGAGTTTTGCGCTTTCTTAGAACGCGCAGAGTTACGAAAACGTAACGATTTTGTCGATACGGCTCTTAAAATACTTCCGTTGCTTTATATTAAAGCTTCGATGTTACCTTCTTGTGAAATACTGAATGATAATGCACCGGAAACCTTTGTTACGGAAGATGATTATGAAGTGATACGTCTTACCTTAGCTAATATAATGGGAGGGAAGGATGACTATCTGGAAGTATTTTTGCAGGATATGGTATATAGTGATACTCCTATAAAGAAGAATATTTCCGAAGATTTGGCCGATATTTATCAAGATATTAAGAATTTTGTAAGTGTGTTTCAGTTAGGATTTGACGAAACAATGAATGATTCTTTGGCTATTTGCAAGGAGAATTTCGCTTTGTATTGGGGACAAACATTGGTGAATACCATGCGGGCTTTACATGATGTGAAGTATAACCGTTCGGATGAGGATTTGGATGAGGATATGGAGGATATGAAGGATGAGTAAGTTGATTAAACGCACCATATCTAAGGCTGAAATCAGTACTTTGCCCATTGTGGCTTTCGAAGGGCGGATTGTTACAGTTCAGACAGTGGCCGATGCAGAGAAGGCGGTTGATTTTCTTCTGACACAAAAAATGGTGGGTGTTGATACAGAAACTCGCCCTTCTTTTGTAAGCGGAAGGAGTTATAAAGTTGCTCTTTTGCAAGTATCCACCGAGGAAGTTTGTTTCTTGTTTCGTTTGAATTATATCGGTTTTCCTGACTCAGTACAACGTTTCCTTGAAGATAAAAATGTGATGAAGATAGGTCTCTCTCTCAGAGATGATTTCGGGGCACTGCATAAGCGTTCGAATTTTCAACCGGGTGAGTTTATCGAACTTCAGGATTATGTGAGTAAGTTTGGAATTGAAGACCAAAGTTTGCAGAAAATATACGCCATCTTGTTTGGCCGGCGTATTTCCAAAAATCAGCGTTTGAGTAATTGGGAAGCGGAGGTATTGAATGATAAACAAAAACAATATGCCGCAACCGATGCTTGGGCTTGCCTGAGGATATATCGTTATATGGAAGAGTTGCAACAGACAGGGGATTATCAATTAGAAGAAAAGAAGATTGAAATAATAGAAAAGGACGAATATGGAATATAGGAAAGTGTTTCTTAAATCAGGGAAAGAAGAGTCGTTGAAGCGTTTTCATCCTTGGATATTTTCCGGAGCGATTCATCATATTGAGGGTGAACCGGAGGAGGGTGATATAGTGAAAGTATATACCGCCGGAAAAGAGTTTATCGCTTTGGGACATTTCCAGATAGGTAGCATTGCTGTCAGGGTATTGACCTTTTGTGACGAACTTGTAGATAAGGGTTTTTGGAAACATAAATTGGCTGTTGCTTACGATTTAAGGAAAAGCATTGGCGTGGCTACCAATCCTATCAATAATACATATCGTTTGGTACATGGCGAAGGGGATAATCTTCCCGGACTGGTTATTGATATTTATGGAAAAACCGCAGTTATGCAGGCTCATTCGGCAGGTATGCATGTTTGTCGGATGGAGATTGCCGAAGCGCTTTCTGAAGTAATGGGTGATACCATTGAAAACATCTATTACAAATCGGAAACGACCTTGCCGTATAAAGCGGAGCTTGGACCCGAAAACGGTTTTATTAAAGGTGGCAGTGCGGATAATGTGGCGATGGAATACGGTTTGAAGTTTCATGTAGACTGGCTGAAAGGGCAGAAGACCGGTTTCTTTGTAGACCAGCGCGAGAATCGTTCCTTATTAGAGAAGTATGCCAAAGACCGTACGGTTTTGAATATGTTCTGTTATACGGGAGGCTTTTCTTTTTATGCCATGAGAGGCGGAGCTAAATTAGTGCATTCGGTTGACAGTTCTTCTAAAGCCATTGATCTGACTAATCAGAATGTAGAATTGAACTTTCCGGGTGATATGCGCCATGCAGCGTATGCGGAAGACGCTTTCAAATATTTGGATCGTATGGGCGACCAATATGATTTAATTATTCTGGATCCGCCGGCTTTTGCCAAACACAAAGATGCTTTGCGTAATGCTTTGCAAGGATATCGGAAGCTGAATGCCAAAGCTTTTGAAAAGATTAAACCGGGTGGTATCCTGTTTACTTTTTCCTGTTCGCAAGTGGTAACAAAAGATAATTTCCGTACGGCAGTGTTTACTGCTGCAGCTATGTCGGGAAGAAGTGTCCGCATTTTGCATCAGTTGACCCAGCCCGCAGATCACCCGGTAAATATATATCATCCGGAGGGAGAGTATCTGAAAGGATTGGTGTTGTATGTTGAATGAAGATAGATTGTAAATTTAAATATTGTTAATCCTTAGTTCTTTTTCTATCGATTATATGTTGCATAACATATAAATGTATATCTTTGCAACGTGTTTTTCATGGTATTAGATTTAAGGTTAAGGAAGATTGGGGATCGAGAGATTCCCCTTCTTTTGTTTTTACACCACACTTTTAGACGATTTCCACTCATCTGTACTCTTCCCTGCATGTACTTAGTTCACCGGCAATGATAGGAGGCTTTCTTACCAAACTTCTATTGTTCCATGATTTCCTTCTACTTTTACCATAAGTATGATAGCTTGGTTGGCGGAAAATGCCATACAATTCATAATCCGGTAGTTTGGCGAAAAATTATAATAAAACGAATGATTTTTACACGTGCCGGACGAGGCTTTATGTGTATATTTGTGACTCAATAACCAATAATATGAAAAACATAATGAAAACATCCCATTTTCTACTACTGTTTATTTTCCTCTTTATAGGTGCGGAAGAGGCACTTTCACAGGTCGTTCCTTATAAAATCTGGTATGACCGTCCTGCCTGTTTTTGGGAAGAAGCGCTTCCAATAGGTAACGGACGTATTGCCGCTATGGTGTTTGGAGATCCGCAACATGAGGTATTTCAATTGAATGAAGAAACCGTGTCGGCAGGTTCGCCTTATCAGAATTATAATAAGGAGGCTCGTGCAGCTTTGCCGCAGATTCGCCAATTGATTTTCGAGGGAAAATATGCGGAAGCTCAAGAGATGGCTGCTACCAAGATATTATCGCAGGTAGGTAACGAGATGCCTTATCAAACAGTGGGTAGTTTGAATATCCGTTATCAGGGTAACCGACAGGTGACTGATTATTATCGGGAACTGGATATTGACAAAGCTGTAACCACCACCCGTTACAAAGTAGACGGCGTGGAATTCACGCAAGAGGCGTTTGCATCGTTTACCGATCAATTAATAATTATCCGTATCCGGGCGTCTCATCCGAAAGCGATAAACTGTGATCTGTTTTTTCATACGCCAATGAAGAATCCCGCACGTAGTGTTTTAGGTAGAAAAGGTCTTCGTTTGGAAGGAACTACGGATGGAAGTAAGTTTTTTCCGGGTAAAGTCCGTTATTGTGCCGATATGGAACTAAAAAACAAAGGAGGTGAAATCGTTGCGGGAGACACTTTATTGAGTGTGAAAGGAGCCAGTGAACTTACTTTATACATTTCAATGGCCACTAATTTCGTTAATTATAAAGATATATCCGCGGACCCGTATCAACGGAATGCACAATATTTAAAGAATGCCTCAAAGAACTATCAAAAAGCCAAAGAGGCACATACGGCAGTTTACAGACAACAATATGACCGGGTGAGATTTGACTTGGGTGTGACGGAACAGACTGAGAAACCCATGGATCAGCGTATTAAGGAATTTGCTTCTTCCTACGATCCTCATCTTATTGCCCTTTATTTCCAATTCGGACGTTACTTGCTTATTTCCAGTTCCCAACCCGGTTGCCAGCCCGCTAACCTACAAGGTAAATGGAATGCGAAAACCAATCCCGCCTGGTGTTGTAATTATACAACCAACATTAATGCGGAAATGAATTACTGGCCTGCTGAAGTAACGAATTTGCCCGAATTACATCAGCCGTTTTTGCGGATGGTTCGCGAGTTGAGCGAAAATGGTCGGGAAGCTGCTCGAGAGATGTATGGTTGTCGGGGATGGGTCTTGCATCATAATACGGATCTTTGGCGAATGACGGGAGCCGTAGATCGCGCCTATTGCGGGCCGTGGCCGGTAGCAAACGCCTGGATGTGCCAGCATTTGTGGGATCGTTATCTTTACTCCGGAGATAAAGAGTATCTGAAAGAAGTTTACCCCATACTGAAAAGCGCTTCGGAGTTTTTTGTAGATTTTCTGGTACGCGACCCAAATACAGGGTATCTGGTGGTTACCCCCTCTAATTCTCCCGAAAACTCACCTCGTTGGATAAAGAAGAAAAGTAACTTGTTTGCCGGCATTACTATGGATAACCAGTTGGTATTCGACCTGTTTTCCAATACCTGTGAAGCTGCAAACGTATTGGAAAAAGACAGACAGTTCTGCGACACATTGCAAACGATGAAGAAACAGTTGCCTCCCATGCAGGTGGGACAATATGGACAGTTGCAGGAGTGGTTCGAAGATTGGGATTCCCCGGATGACCATCATCGACATATTTCCCATCTTTGGGGATTGTATCCGGGATATCAGATTTCACCGTATCGCTCGCCGGTTCTTTTTGAAGCTGCCCGCAATACGCTGATTCAACGTGGAGACCCCTCAACGGGTTGGTCTATGGGATGGAAAGTCTGTTTTTGGGCGCGTATGCTTGATGGCGATCATGCCTACAAACTTATTAAAAATCAATTGACTTATGTAAGTCCGGAGGTACAGAAAGGACAGGGAGGCGGTACTTACCCCAATCTGTTCGATGCGCATCCGCCTTTCCAGATTGACGGTAATTTCGGTTGCACCGCGGGTATTGCAGAGATGCTGTTACAAAGTCATGATGGTGCAGTGCACCTGTTGCCTTCTTTGCCCGGTGAATGGAAACAGGGTTCGGTGGAAGGATTACGTGCCCGAGGTGGTTTCATCATTGAAAAAATGACTTGGAAAGAAGGTCATTTGGAAGAAGTTACTATTCAATCGACCATAGGAGGCAATTTGCGGCTCCGTTCATACGATCCGTTGGTTTTTCCCCAAGGAAATCTGAGGAATGTAAGGGAAGGAGAGCCTAATGAAAATCCGTTGTTTGTGCAACAACATATTGCGCGTCCCATGATTAGTGAAAAAGCTCCTTTGAAGGGAAACGATTTACGTAAGGTTTATTTATATGATTGTCCCACTCGGGCTGGGGAGGTATTGGTTTTCAAAGTTAAACAATAAGGTAGGAAAGCAGAAGCCCGAAGCCTGAATCCGGGATCATATTCTTCCGGATATCGGGCTAGTTAAAAACAAAGAGCCGTAGAAGCAGTAATTATGCTGATACGGCTCTTTTTCGGTGTCTCAAAATAAACAATTAGTTACGCTTTCTAGCATTATTAGTTATCCGCGTAATTCATAATGCTAGGAGCATTGACGTTATTAGTTATACACATACCTTGACTTTGTCTCGGAACAGTGGGTGTATGTGGGGACAAAAGAACAAATTATTTATTGTATGCAAAATTACTTTTTGAATTATCAAGAAAAGGAATGAAGAGTTTAACTCACAAATTGGAAACGTTTGTTTTCTATGCTAATATATGTATGGCTTGGGATTTTGTTCCTGGGATAAAGCCTTTGCCAATTTGAGGATTACAAGAAAAGGTGCTGTCCAAAAAGTCTGAAAGTTTAGATTAAAACGTCTAATTTAGAACTGACAGG
>ERZ825137.1524-NODE-1524-length-29730-cov-4.477372_pt1 | contig 29730 bp, 20 predicted proteins | sample MGYA00519873_ERZ825137 | MGnify/ENA primary metagenome ERZ825137 (study PRJEB31778, sample SAMEA3449190) | human gut metagenome | biome: human gut; feature: human-associated habitat; material: faeces | place: United Kingdom | collected 2010/2012 ...
CATTGAATCCAAAGGCTTTCTGAGCAGTTTCTGCTACAGTTTATTTATTACGGTTTCCTCTGTAGCAGCAATCTTACTGTTCTGCTCCATGTGTGCATGGTACATTTCCCGTGTGAAGGGTATGTTATCCCAGGCTTTATACTTTTTATTTGCTTTTTCCATGGTGGTACCGTTCCAGATGGTTATGTTTACCCTGTCTCAGACCGCAGACAGACTGCATCTGAACACTCCCTGGAATATCTGGGTGATCTACCTCGGTTTCGGCGCAGGACTTGCCGTATTCATGTTCTGCGGATTTGTAAAATCGATTCCTGTAGAAATCGAAGAAGCTGCCATGATCGACGGATGTAATCCGCTGCAGACCTTCTTTTTGATCGATATCCATATCCTGAAGCCTACCATGATATCCGTAGGTATTCTGGAAGCAATGTGGGTATGGAATGATTACCTGCTTCCAACTCTTGTACTTGATATTAAGAAGTATAAAACAATCCCAATGCTGATCCAGTATTTCCGCGGAAGTTACGGAAGAGTTGAAATGGGACCGATGATGGCAAGCATTATGCTTACAGTAATCCCAATCATCATTGTATATCTGGCAGGACAGAAGTACATCATCAAGGGTGTTGCTGCCGGAGCTGTAAAGGGATAGAAAAATATAGTATAAATTTGGCGGACAGGCGTTGCTTGTCCGCTTTTAAATAGAAAAAGCTTGCAAATTTTGAGAGTTTCCGTTAAGATATAGCGAAAATGGTAGAAAACATTGAGAAAGGAAAGAAGGTATGTTTCAGACGATTATTGGGGCGGTCAGTTCATTTATGTACAGCAAACTTCTGGTGATTATTCTGATCGGTGCAGGTTTATATTTTACAATCCGGACAAGATTTCCACAGGTGCGTTTATTTGAGAGAGCTTGTGAGTCCGTGATGGAGAAGCCGGACGACAAAGAGGCAATCTCATCATTCCAGGCGCTTATGGTTTCAACGGCATCGAGAGTAGGAACGGGAAATATTGTCGGGGTGTCATCGGCAATTTGTATTGGGGGATTTGGTTCTGTATTCTGGATGTGGGTGATTGCGATCATTGGAAGTGCGTCTGCACTGATTGAAAGTACGCTGGCACAGATTTACAAGAAAAAGGGAGAGGATGGGAAATGCTATGGTGGTCCGGCTTATTATATCGAGGCGGCGCTGCATTGCAGACCACTGGCGATCGTGTTTTGTATTGCCATGATCCTGACTTATGCATTTGGATTCAATATGCTGGCATCCTACAATCTGCAGTCTACATTTTCCGGATTTTCTTTTTATGATCCGAAGGTAAGCCCATGGATCATTGGTGGGATTCTGGCAGTTCTGACCGGATGGTGTCTGCTTGGCGGTGGAAGCCGTATTGTAAAGGTGACATCGACGCTTGTGCCGGTGATGGGACTTGCATATATCGGTATGGCGCTGATTGTGGTTATCATCAATATCCGCAATGTGCCGGAAATGTTCCTGCGTATTTTTGAGGAAGCGTTTGATTTCAAGGCGATTTTCGGAGCGTTTGCGGGTTCTGCTATGATGCAGGGTATCCGCCGTGGGCTTTATTCCAACGAAGCCGGAATCGGTTCGGCACCGAATGCATCTGCTTCTGCAAATGTCAGCCATCCGGTCAAACAGGGACTGGTTCAGATGCTGTCTGTCTTTATCGACACACTTCTTCTTTGCACGGCAACGGCGATGATGTGTATGTCGTCTGGCATTGATCCAACCAGGGAGATGCAGGGGGCACCGTGGGTTCAGGCATCTCTTCAGGAATCCCTGGGAGCATTTGGTCCGGTATTTATAACGGTGGCTATGGTATTTTTTGCGTTTACAACATTGCTTGGAAATTGTTTCTATTGCGACAATCTTCTGACCTATATCCATAAAAAGGAACCGGGAAAAAAATTTATGCGCGGATTCCGCCTGGTATCTGCATTTGTTGTATTTCTAGGGGCAGGTATGGAAATGTCGCTTTTGTGGGATCTTTCCGATGTACTGATGGGTGTGATGGCACTGATCAATATTCCGGTGATCCTGATTTTGTCCGGGACGGCATTTAAGGCAATCCGGGATTATGAGGATCAGTTGAAGCGGGGAGTTAATCCGGTGTTTAAAAGTGCAGATATTGAGCTGGAGCAGAAGACGGATTTCTGGAATTAGGGAATCTGCGAGAGTGGTTCGGAAAATGATGGAAGGCTGTGAATTGGATTTGACAAAAGTTGTTTTGTGATAATTTGGCGTGAAATCCGGCTTGACAAATTTTGAAGGATACGGTAGTATGACAAAAGAAGAGAAAATTACAGGCTATGAAGAGAACAAGTAGCAGATGACAAGGCTCAGACAGAAAGTAACCGGTTGATGAGAGGTGCACGAAGAGTCAGATGTGAATACATCTTGGAGTTTCACACCGAACGCGCGGAAGCGCAAGTAAGCTGTGACGGAGTGGCGGACGTTATACCTGCTACGGTAATGTTAGTTACTGACTGAGGCATTCGGTGCGAGCCGAATGTGAATTAAGGTGGTACCACGAGAGAATATACCTCGTCCTTAAAGGCTGATTGGCCGGAGGACGAGGTTTTTTTATTGGAAAAATTGAAGGGGTTCAGGACGGACGCTATCCGGAATCTATTTCTATTTGTCTGCGGGTTCGGCGGCTGATACTTCTAAGGTTTTGTAAATTTGTTAAGGGCATGATTGAAAATCCATAACTCGCTTCGCTCAGACAGATGGATTTTCAATCATAACACAAATTCCCAAAACCTAAGAAGTATGAGCATCCGCCAGCACATGCAGTCAAATAGAAATGGTTTCCGGATGGCTGACATCCTTGAAGACTTCAAAGAGTTCCAGACGGGACGCCTCCTTCTCCTGGCGGAGAAGATTGGCTGTGAGTAAGATATAGGTTTTGAAAAAGAAAGGAAAGTAGAAAAATGGGTATTTATGAAGAGCTTAAGGCCAGAGGATTGATTGCGCAGGTTACGGATGAGCCGCTTATCCGGGATCTGGTGAATAACGGGAAGGCTACGTTTTATATTGGGTTTGATCCGACGGCGGATAGTCTGCATGTTGGACATTTTATGGCATTGTGCCTGATGAAGAGACTGCAGGAGGCTGGCAATAAGCCGATTGCTTTGATCGGGGGCGGTACTGCTATGATCGGGGATCCGTCCGGTAGAACAGATATGCGTCAGATGATGACACCGGAGACAATCCAGCACAACTGTGACTGCTTTAAGAAGCAGATGAGCCGTTTTATTGATTTTTCAGACGGGAAAGCACTGATGGTTAATAATGCGGACTGGCTGATGGATCTGAATTATGTGGAAGTACTTCGTGAAGTCGGAGCACATTTCTCTGTAAATCGTATGCTGACTGCAGAATGCTACAAACAGCGTATGGAAAAGGGACTGAGCTTCCTTGAGTTCAATTACATGATCATGCAGAGCTATGATTTCTATATGTTATACCAGAAATACGGCTGTAATCTTCAGTTTGGCGGAGATGATCAGTGGAGCAACATGCTTGGTGGTACAGAGCTGATCCGTCGTAAGCTTGGTAAGGATGCAAGTGCGATGACAATCACACTGCTTCTGAATTCAGAAGGAAAGAAGATGGGTAAGACACAGTCTGGAGCTGTATGGCTTGATCCGGAAAAAACTTCTCCGTTTGAATTCTACCAGTATTGGAGAAACGTGGCAGATGCAGATGTTCTTAAATGTTTACGTATGCTGACATTCCTTCCGCTTGAGCAGATTGATGAGATGGACAAATGGGAAGGCGCACAGCTTAACACAGCAAAAGAAATCCTTGCGTTTGAACTGACAAAACTGGTTCACGGCGAAGAAGAAGCTACAAAGGCACAGGAAGGCGCACGTGCACTGTTCAGCTCAGGAAATGCAGCAGATATGCCGACAGCAGAGCTTTCTGATGAAGATTTTGCAGACGGGTCTGTCGATATCCTGACACTGCTTCACAAGAGTGGACTGGTTGCTTCCAAGTCAGAAGCACGCCGTGCCGTACAGCAGGGTGGAGTTGCCGTTGACGGAGAAAAGGTTTCCGATATTGCGACAAAATTTGCAAAAGCAGACTTTGAAGGTGAAGGAAAAGTTGTAAGAAAAGGAAAGAAGAATTTCCGTAAAGTAATCGCAAAATAAGAGGACAGAAAAATGAGTTTTACAGAAATAAAAGCAGAAGAATTAAAGGATAATCCATTTGACCTGATCGGAAAACAGTGGATGCTGATCACAGCAGGAAATGAAGAAAAATGTAACACCATGACAGCAAGCTGGGGTGGTGTTGGAATTATGTGGGGCAAGCCGACTGCGACAGCTTATATCCGTGATTCCCGTTATACCAAAGAATTTGTAGACAGAGAAGATTATTTTACACTGGCATTCTTTGGAGAAGAGCATAGAGAAGCGTTAAATCTCTGTGGAAGAGTCTCCGGAAGGGACGAAGATAAGATCAAAGAAGCCGGTCTGACACCATATTATGTAGATGGAACAGTTGCGTTTGAAGAAGCAAAAATGATCTTTGTATGCAAGAAGGTTTATGTACAGCGCATGGGAGAAGAAAATTTTGTTGAGAAAGCAAATCTTGACAAATGGTATGCTGACAAAGATATGCATAACATGTATATGGGAGAAATTAAGAAGATTCTTGTGAAAGAGGATTAGGCTATGTGTAGTAGGACACAGAAGCTGACTGTAGTTCTGGCCTCTGCATCACCGCGCAGGACAGAACTGCTGGAACAGGGAAATATAAAGCATGTAGTCATGCCGTCACACTGTGAGGAAGTAATTACATCCCAGGTTCCAAGCCAGGTTGTGGAAGAACTTTCTGTACAGAAAGCAGAAGATGTCTATCAGCAGTATGAAACGAAAAATACAGGAGATTTTCTGGTGATCGGCTCAGATACGGTGGTTGCAGCGGATGGAACGATTCTCGGAAAGCCAAAGGATAAAGAGCAGGCATATCAGATGATTTCCATGCTTCAGGGAAAAGCACATCAGGTTTACACCGGTGTTACGCTTCTGATAAAGAAGGATGGGAAAAAGATCCGGAAGACATTTCATGAATGCAGTGATGTGCATGTATATCCGATGAGCAAGGAAGAAATCAGGGAATATATTGCGACAGGAGAGCCGATGGACAAGGCAGGAGCCTATGGAATCCAAGGGGCATTTGGCGTGTATATCTGTGGGATTGAAGGTGATTATAATACGATCGTCGGACTTCCTCTTGCAAGGGTATATCAGGAAATGAAGAAATATATTTATTAGAAAATGGGATAAATGACCAGAAGGGAGAACGTCAGAACAGAAAAAGAGTTCTGATGTTCTCCTTTGGTTTTATTTAGAAATCTGTAGAGTTTTAACAGATATTTAGTGTGAGTTCCTGGGTGTCTAATCCTTTTCCGGATACTTTTACAGTGACAGTGCCTGGTTCATAGCCGGCCCGGATTACGGCTAAGGATTTGCCATAGAATGTCTTGAAAGTATCGTTGCAGAAGCTTTCTTCAACATTTGGTCTTGCAGAACCGTATCCCTGAAGTGTTGCAGGACCAGAGATTTCTATTTTCAGCTCCTGGTCGACAGAGGATTTTGTGATTCCATTTTCACCGATAAGATCGATATTAAGGAAGCAGAGATCCTGACCATTTGCACAGAGGTTTGTTGTTTCAGGAGTGAGTTTTATCGAAGTTTTTCCAGTGGCTGAGACAAGCGTGGTGCGGGCTGTTTCTTTTCCGGAGGAGTCGTAAGCAATGGCTTCGATTTTGCCGGCTTCATATGGAATTTTCCTGAATTTTGCAATATCTTTTTTCGGTTTCTTTTTACCTGCGCTTTTTCCATTGACAAGAAGTTCTATTTTGTCTGCATCTGAGTAGACTGTTACAGAAGCTTTTTTCCCTTCGCAGCCTTCCCATGACCAGCTTTCCACCGCATCTGTGACACGCCACATAGAAAGAGACTGGAAATAGTCTGTGCGGGTATAAGGGTCAACACCAATTGTTGGAGTTTTCTGTAATCCCCAGATGATCTTGCTCCATCCAACTTCCGGACGTTTTTTTCCACAGATATCAATGATACCGGCACCACCGGAAATAATAAGGCCCGGATCGGCATTTTGCTTCGTCTTTTTGTCTTTGTACTGAATGGTGCCAATGCCTGATTCACCAAGATAATCATATCCGGTCCACATAAAGTCGCCGGTCATGGTAGGAATCGATTTGACAAGCTGCCAGTTATCGTAAAGGGTCTGCGGGAGAGTTTCAGAGCCGGTTGTCGCCTGTTCCGGATGATTTCTGGCATCAATTTTATAGCGGCTGGATGCATAATTATATCCGGGAATATCGAAAATACCGGACATAATTTCAGCAATGGCAGTCGCTTTTTTTGTTTTGGCTGCTTTATTGATGAGTCCGCCCATTTTGTTCATCATGATATTGAAAAATTCAGAGGTCGGAGCGTTATCCAGTCCACCGGAACCACTGTCTTTGACTTTACCGTCTTCGTCCGTGCCATAAATACTTTTTTTACTTCCGGCCATGGTAGCAAGCATCAGATTGATCCCGGCTGTGACAGGTCTTGTATGATCTTTGGTATGGCAGAATTCAGTCATGATACGGGCCTGTTCCTGCCCGTCTGCAAGTCCAAGCTCTGTAATCTCGTTTCCAACAGAGTACATCACAACAGAAGAATGGTTATAGTCTTTTGAAATCATGGCAGCAATATCAGCTTTCCACCATTTGGAAAATGTTTCACCGGCGTAATCGTAAGGATTTTTCTTGATCAGCCACATATCAAAAGCTTCGTCAATAATGTACATACCAAGTTGATCGCATGCATCCAGCATTGCCTTTGAAATGGGATTGTGTGAAGAACGGATGGCATTAAATCCGGCTTCTTTTAAAATGCGTACCCGCCGACATTCAGCATCATGGAAGCCACAGGCACCGAGTACCCCATTATCATGATGGATGCAGGCACCCCGGAAAAGGACGGACTTGCTGTTTACAAGAAATCCATCTTTTCCCCAGGAAAGGGTACGGATTCCGAAAGAGGTTCTGGCAGTATCAATGGCAGTTCCATTTTGTAGAAGGGTTGCCTTGCAGGTATATAAATAAGGATCTTCGGCAGACCAGAGGTGTGCATCTGGGATGGTGATGGTGACATCTGTGCCTTCGGAAGATACGATTTTGCCAGTGTCATTGAAAATTTCCAGTACAATTTTTTCATCAGGCTGCATAACCGCGTCAGTAAAAATGTGGATTGTATTAAGATCAACAATCTGCACTTTTAACCCTTCCGGGCGGATATAAGAACTTCCGGAACGGTAAAGGTGCACTTCGCGGTAGATACCGGATCCGGAGTACCAACGGCTGTTCGGGACATCTGCGTTGTCTGCAACGACTTTCAGTTCATTTGTTCCGGCAATAACTTTTCCGGTGATGTTAACAAAAAAGTTTGTGTATCCGTAAGGATGTTCGGCAACCTGTCTGCCGTTTAAGAATACGGTTGCGTTTTGATAGACAGCCTCAAATTCTAAGATCAGAGTTTGTCTGGTTTCATTTTCCGAAAGATCGAAAATTTTAGTGTAAATATATTTGCCACCGGCAAAATAGGCACTTGCACTTGCGGTTTTATTCTCTTTTGAGCGCTCTTCACGGATCATGGCGTCATCTGGAAGATTGACATGAAGTATTTCATTGGATCCGTCTTTCTGTACGGTCCAGTCACGGTTGAAATCTGTTTTTTGCATAAGTTTTCCTCGCTTTTACTATTGAATAGAACAATTCGGTTAATTAGTGAGTGGTAAAAAATTTTGACATCCACATCATATGATATTATTATAAATGATATGAAAAAGAGTATAAATGGCATAAATGATGGGATTGAACCTTATGTGTATCAGATTCAATTGTTAAGAGCTATTCGAGATGAACAGGAATGATCACTATAAAAAGATAAAACTGGTTTTTATCAGAAAGAGGAATAAATTATGTATTTTCAATCTACACGTCCTATGATGTATCAGGATTTAATTAAAGAAATGAAGGCATATGAAAAAGGTTTTAGAGAAAATCATTTTACAGAAGATAGTCTTTCTTTTATTTTAGATTCCTATTATCCGGAAAAAGAAGAAGGAAGAGAGGTGCTTACATTTATAGGACCGAAGGATTTAGGATATCTTTGTATGGACAAGGAGGAATCGGACAAAATTCTTGAAAGGAAAAGTATGCACAGACATAATTTCTATGAGTTGATGTATGTTGCAGATGGAAGGCTATATCAGAACATTGAAAATACCAGACATCTTTATCCGAAAGGAAGTTGCTGTCTGATGAATATGAATATTCGCCATCTGGAGGAATTCGATGAGTATTGCAGAGTGATTTTTCTGGAATTTACACAAGAATATATTTTGAATTTACTACAATTTCCAAGTGTTTTTTCCGGGAAACGCACAAAGGAATATGAGATGGTAAGGAAATTCTTTTTACATGAATTGGATAAAGAAGAGGCATCACAACGGGCTTATATCGATTTTATTCCGATGAAAGAGACAAAAGTAGTGCATGATTGTTTTGACAAAATTGCAGTAGGATTGCAGAAGAGAACGCCTAAATCAAATTTTCAGATTGCAGGAGCAATGATAGGAATGTTATCTGCATTGTTTGACGGAGCGCTTTACACAAATACGCCGGTTGCTTTCGGAAATACGTCTGAGAGAGAACTATTTGATCAGATAACCAGTTATATCCGGGAAAAGGATGGACAGGTGCGCAGAAAGGATTTGGAGGAAAAGTTTAGTTATTCAGGAGATTATCTTTATAAAACGGTTGAAAAATATACCGGGTTGTCTCTGTATGAATATAGCACGAAATTTACAATGGAAAAGGCGGAGGGACTTCTTTTGGATTCGGATCTTACGATTGCAGAAATCATGGAGGACCTTGGCTTTAGTAATCGGACACAATTTTACAGGCTTTTTCGAAAAAATTATGGAATGACTCCGAGGGAATATAGAAAATCGAAGTTCCGTTAAATGACAGGAAATCTCAAACGAAATTACTGTATTTACTGGAACAGAGATTCTTTGAAAAAATGCCAGAACCGACAGCAAGCCGGAACTGGCATTTGTGCTGTTAAGCAATATCAATCATTCTCATGGCAAACCAAAGAGGTCTGCTTTGGAAAATGTCCGGAGATATTATTTCAGATACTGCACACTGTACGGCGGCATCTCAAGCTGTCCGCTCATCTGGATTTCATTTCCGGTGAGCAGGTCGGTCATTGTGCCTCCGAGTTCTCCATTGTGCGCAGTAAACGGTGCGTCCGATGCATTGATCGCAACCAATACCCGTTCCCCATCACATGCACGTTCAAAAATGCACTGATGATTGGTCAATACCACATTTCGGAAATTACCATAATTTAATGCTTTGCTTCCCTTCTTTGCTTTGGCAAGCTTTGCAATATATTCAGAAAGTTCATTGAATTCCGGCTTTTCAAAGCAGGCGCGGAGCGCAGAATCGCCCTCACTCTTATTGGCTTTTGCGCCCCATTCGCTTCCATAATACACGCACGGAATACCCGGCATACCAAACGCAAGTGCATAGATCAACGGTAAATGTTTCTCGTTATTCAAGTTACTTGCAATACGGGAAACATCATGGTTATCCACAAAAGATAACAAATGTTTGCCTTTATATAACGTCCAGTTCTCCGGTCCAAACTGTCTGGCAAGAGAATGACAAATCTCAAACATATTCATACTGTTAAAGCTTGAGAACAGCCCTTTATAACACTCATAATTCGTAACCGAATTGCACATGGCATCATTCATCCACTGGTTGTAATCGCCATGTAATGTCTCTCCTACAATAAAGAAATCATCCTTCAAACCGTCAACATGCTGACGCAGTCTCCGAAGAAAATCATGATCTAAACAATATGCAACATCCAATCGCAGACCATCAATATCAAATTCATCAATCCAGCCTTTCACTGCGGAAAAAATATGCTGAATAACTTCTTCATTTCGAAGATTCAATTTTACCAGATCGTAATTTCCTTCCCAGCCTTCATACCACAGACCATCGTTATAATTGGAATTACCACCAAAATCAATATGGAACCAGTCACGATATCTGGATCCTTCTCTATTCGCAAGAACATCCTGAAAAGCCCAGAAACCTCTTCCAACATGATTAAATACTCCATCCAGCACTACTTTGATTCCTGCTGCATGCAGTTTGTCACAGACCAGCTTGAAATCTTCATTCGTTCCCAGTCTGCAATCAATCTTTGTATAATCTCTTGTATTATATCCATGCGTATCTGACTCAAACACCGGCGAGAAATAAATGGCATTTGCACCCAGCTTCTCAATATGAGGGATCCAATCGATCACCTTCAAAATACGCGATTCCTGTTTACCATCATTTTCAAATGGTGCTCCACAAAAACCCAATGGATAAATCTGATAAAAAACACTCTCGTATGCCCACATCATTCTGTCCTCCTTATTATCCGTAAATATTGCAGATGTCACACCGTCAGAACCTGTTGCTTCATCGTCCGGATATAAGACCTCCAAAAGCCTTACTGTTCGCGGCTAACACTAAATAGTATAACACACCCGATAAAGTGTTGCAAATCCGACATTTTTTCATCCCGTGTCTATTGACCGCTTAATGCATCAATCTCACCATATGCTTTCCCAAGTTCCAATGTACGTCCTTTGTATTGTGCCATCTGACTTACCGACACGATCTGATATCCCATTTCCTTTAACTTAGGAACCATAATCTCTACTGCTTCCGCTGTAGACTCATAAATATCATGCATTAATACAATATCCCCGTCCTTTACGGTTGATAATACTTTCTCCGCAATGTCCTGTGCATTCCGGCTGCTCCAGTCCTCTGTATCCAGATCCCATAACACCACTGGTTCCGTTAATAATGCCATCACTTTATCATTATATGCGCCATATGGCGGACGGATCAAGGTCGCCTTTTCCCCTGTTGCATTCTTAACCGCACGGTTGACATCCGATATCTCTTTTTCAATCGTATCATCATCTGCTTTTGTCAGATTAGCATGATGATAAGTATGATTGCCGATCTCACTTCCGGAAGACAAGATATTCTGCAATGTTTCCGGATAACTCTCTGCATTATTGCCTACCACAAAAAAAGTAGCATGTGAATAATTGGCATTTAACACATCTAATATCCGTTTCGTATATTCCGGATTAGGACCATCATCAAACGTAAATGCAACCATCGGAGCTGTTCTATCCACATCATCCGGATCACTGGCACCAAACGTGATATGCCGGTAATAGGTCAGGAACTGACCTCTTGTCTGAGTCAGATCCTTTTCATTTACGTCCCTTATAACGCCCTTGTTAACAACCTCCTGATGTGTCAAATGCCGATGCCATACACGCATTCTTCCATAAGGAGATAATTCAGCCGCTAAAATACAGACAAGCGTTACAGCCACTACAAAAAAAACTTGTGTTCCCATTGAGTGTCTATAACGATGTCTGTATCTTCTCATCTGTTTTTTAAGTTTTCTTGTTAATCTATATATCAATCTTCTAACGTTCATTTCCTGTTCAATCCTTTGCTCTATTACTTGATTATGTAAACCAAGTTTACTCATTAAAGTATATCACATCACAAAAAGATTGCTATCCTTTTTTTCTAAAAAAAATCTTAAGTTTTTGTTACTTTTTTCTTTCAATTATAAGCTAACTATTAAGGTACGATATCCCTGATTGCGCAGATCCTTTTCTAATATCTTCGCCCCTTCTAACGTATCCTCTCGTCCGATCACAACTGCATACAGTCCATTCCAATCTCTGATCTGTGCATAATATCCTTTATTGATCAATTGACTGAGCTGATACTGTGCATTCTCATATCTTCGATACAGTCCGATCTGCACACCATACTGTTTTTTCGTCTGCGCCGAGCCAACCGTTTCCTCAATTCCCTGTGCAATTCCTCTGGCAATTGCATCAAAATGATTATCAAATGTTTCATTATCCGCATCCGTATTGATAAAGCCTGCCTCAACCAAAACCGCCGGCATTTTTGTACGCTTTAATACGATAAGGTCTTTCCTGACCGGTACTCCCAGATTAGCAAAACCTGCCTTTTCTAATTGTGCATTGATATTTCTTGCCATTTCTCCGGGAATTCCGGAATCATTGTAAACCAACGTCTGCACCCCACTATATGTGTTTGGTTCCGGGCTGGAATTCCGATGAAATGACACAAAATAATCCCCTCCACTTTCATTTGCAATCCTCGCTTTATCGATCGGTCTTTGGTAAACATCTGTTGTTCTGGTATACACAATCGGATATCCATCCTTTTCCAACTGACTTCCAACAGCCAGTGCCAATCTTAGATTATCGTCCTTTTCCTTTCGTCCGTTGTACGATGCTCCATTATCATAACCGCCATGTCCGGCATCAATTATAATTGTCGGTTTCATAGCCAACCTCCACATTCTCTCTCCTTACTATATGCAGTATTTTCTTTTCTGTTCCATCCTGCATTATTCCTCTGTCTTTGTCTGAAGGTACGTTCCACCTTTCTTTTTCAGCCAGTTCCTGCGTTCTCTGTAATCTGGAAGTATCTTCTCTACCTGACTCCAGAATCGCGGGGAATGGTTCATTTCCAACAAATGACACAACTCATGAACCACTACATAATCAAGAATATTTTCTGGAAGGAGTATCAGATGCCAGTTATAAGAGATTGTTCCCCGGCTGCTGCAGCTTCCCCACCTTGTCTTTTGATCTGCAATCCGTATTCGGTTATAGGTTACGCCGATCAATCGTCCATAATACTCTGTCTTATCTGTTAAGATTGCCCTTGCTTTTTCTCTGTAAGATCTTTCCTCTTGCCTACTATAGGTAACCATATTCGCTCTATTTTCTTCTACTTTTTTCACCTGCTTATAGATCCAGAATGATTTTTGTTTCACAAAACGTATGATCTCTGTGTCTGACAATGAAAAAGGCGCCTTTACCTTAAGCGCCCCTTCCTGTGTAATTCCAATTGCAAGTGTCTTACGTTTACTTCGTTCTAAAACAATCGGAATCTCTACATCCTCAATGATCAGATATTCAGGTATACATGATCCGTTATTCATCCAATTAGTCCTCTATCTCTGCATATTCTGTAAATGTACCTTTCTGTCTTTCCTTGGCACGGTACAGAGCCTTGTCTGCTAAATGCAATAATGCCGTAATATCCATTTCTGAACGTGTTGTACATACATATCCACCAGACGCCCGGATTGCTTTCCATTCTTTTAATGCCAGCTGCACCGGTGTTTTTTCTAACAGCTCCCAGAACTGCCGTAACTGTTCTTCTATCTCTTCCTTCGTCCTATATCCATAGATCATCATACAGAACTCATCCCCGGAACGTCTCGCTGTAAGGCAATGGTCTTCTGACTGACTTTGCAATAACATTCCAAAGTTCTGTAAATACTTATCTCCGACATCATGGCTGTAATTATCATTGATCTGTTTAAAGGAATCCAGATCCATCATAACAATTGCACACATCTCTCCGGTTTTCATCATCTGCATGATCTCTGCTGCCTGTTGTTTAAAATACTGATATCGGCACAGTCCCGTCAGCTGATCGTGATTGTTCTCATAGTTCATCCGTTGCCGTTCTTTTACCTCTGCCGATACATCTGTAATCACACCTAAATATCCATTTTCTTCTGTCATAAAATGAATCTTTACATACTGATCCTTTGTTACACGATAGATATCTTTATCGCCCTTGATCGGATGACTCATGATCTCCTGCAGCCGGTTTATAAACAACTGCTTATCCTGATAAAAAGAATCAATATCCATATCTGTCAGATTCAATATTTCCTTCAGTCCCTTCGTTACGTATACATGCCCCCATTCTTCCTGATATTCAAACGCAACCAGTGGAACTTCACTCATTTCAAGTATCTTCGCTAACCGGTCAGACGAATGTCTTACACTCTTGACCATCGTGTTAATCCCTCTGCTTAACTGCTCAAATTCCGGATTGCCGCCAACTTCAATGGTCATATCATAATTTCCATCTGTAATACGATTCAGCCCATTCAGGATCTGGTGGATTCCTATTATAACCTTTTTGTTCACGAGATAATTCAACAAAACAAGCATTATAATCTCAACGCACACAAGACACAACAATGTTGCCAGCAGATTAAATAACAATTTGAAAAACAATACCCTGACGGGAATTGAAGCACCGATCAACGTGTTGTTGTACTCTTTTGTCACAACATACCAGTAAGTTCCGTCCTTTTTCTGACGCAATCCGCCTTGCGTACAGTCCTGAAAACGTTCTAACGTATATCGCTTTGCAATGGAATCGTCTGGCATTCCCCCGGACAACGCAGTCAGCGTATCTGTATCACAATCAATTGAAAATAGTTCTTCTCCTTCATCAGTTGGAAACAACGAAAAAATGTACTTATATGTATTACGTTCTGTCTCCTTTTTCTGACGTTCCGGATCTAAACCAACCTGAACAATGCCTTTTTTTCCACGTCTGGCAACTGCTACATATTTCATTACTTTTCCTTCTGCGGTATTGGGCTGTTCATCCTGTACAAAATAATTGCTTTCTTTGTAATCTTCTAATATGGATAAAAACTCTGACGTCTGCTTTCCCTTTCGAAAGTCAACCCCGACATATTTGCCAACTGACGAATAGATGATCACACCATCCTCATCTGTCACATGAATCTCATCTACATCTAATAACCGGGCTAATCTCTGCAATTCCGCAACTCTTTGAAACACTTCTTCATTATGTTCTAATATATATGCAGTTGCTTTTGCCCTCGTAATATAATCCACATCCAGATTGGCATTGATCGCTTCAATCTCTTTGTCGTTGTTCTTCATCGTCTGAATAATCTGATCGATCTTACTCGAAAACGTATGGTATTGCTGCCGCTTCACGGAAAACAGTGTCACTACGCTGTTTCCTGCAAACAATATTAAAATTGCAATCGTTACAATCATTACTGCATTCTTTCGAAATATCTTCTGCATCGACATACCCCCATTTGTATTCTCTGCTCCTAGTAGTGTAACTTTGCGTTTTATTTTATCACATTTTTTTCCAAAGAAAAAGTGACTTTTCATTCACCCCGTTTTGCAGTCCATTTTTTCTTTCCTTTGAACGCTGTTCAATCTTATTTCAATCTTTTCATGTTATTATGCTTCCTGTATAATAAAAGAAATGTAAAAATGAAAGAGGTGACAGGCATACGCTATCCTCCACCGCCTCTGAATACGGAACGATTACCATTACATTAAAAAAGGAATCGCATCATATACGATTCCTTGTAAGTACTTCCGGTAATACCGTTCAGGCATTCTTTTCTGCCTTGATCACATTTTGAAATTCTTTCATGTCTCTTGCAATCTCACCACTTAAAAGCAGAAGGCAGATCAGATTCGGGATTGCCATTAACGCATTTGCTATATCGGACAGATTCCATACCAGATCCAATGTCTGAGTAGCTCCGATATAAGCTACCAGCGAAAAGATCACCCGGTAGATCATATTATATTTATGCGTTCCTAATATGTACTCAAATGCCTTTTCACCATGATACTCCCATCCTAATATAGTTGAGAAGGCAAAGAGGGTAATCCCGATTGCAACCAGCCAGCCGCCGGCAGAACCGAGTACCGTCTTAAATGCCAGAATCGTAAGTGATGACCCGACTACGAGATCATCCCGGATAAAAGAACCATCCGTGCCAAAGTTATATATGTTCTTATCATCACCCTGCCAGGTTCCACAAATCGTATTCTCTCCAATCTGTGCCTGTGATACACCGCTTGCGATCCGGTTCGCATCTCCATCATATGGAGTAAGTACCAGCGTTGTCTGTCCATCTTTTAATGTAATCTCATTTTCTCCATCGGTTGCAATATCATACTGTCCGGTGATCACTTTATTTCCCTGCTTTGCTTCGATAACAAGTTGGGAATTACTGATCTCATATGTTCCAACCATACTTTCTGCCGTCATTCCCAGCACACCGGAAGAAGCAATTGCAAGTCCTGTGATCGTACATACCACGATCGTATCCCAGAACGTTCCGGTCATGTTGATATAACCCTGACGAACCGGATTGTCGGTTGTTGCTGCCGCTGCCGTAATTGCAGCAGATCCCATTCCTGCTTCATTTGAGAATACACCTCTTGCCACACCATATCGCATCGCACCCATCAAAGAAGACACAATAGTTCCCAATGCACCACCGGATACTGCTTTCAAGCTAAATGCCATTGAAAAAATTGTAGCCATACCGGATGGAAGATTTGAAATATTTCCAATGATAACAACAACGCCGCACACCACATAAAAGATTGCCATAACCGGAACTACAACCGAAGATACCTTTGAGATACTCTTAATACCTCCGACAATGATCAATAAAGCACATACCGTAATGATAATTCCGACCACGGAAATTGGAATATGAAATGTCTCATTCAGCGCAGAAGCAATGGAATTGGCCTGGGTCATATTACCGATACCAAAAGAAGCAATTACCGCAAAAAATGCGAATAACCAGCCCAGTATACTTCCAAACTTCTTATGCTTAAATGCTTTCTTCATAGTGTACATCGGTCCACCGGACATCTCGCCTTTTTCATTCACTTCACGATACTTGATCGCCAACATACACTCTGAGAACTTCGATGTAAGTCCAAAGCATGCAGAGATCCACATCCAGACAAGTGCTCCCGGGCCACCGGATACCATTGCAGTTGCGACACCAACAATATTACCGGTTCCAATCGTTGCCGCAAGTGCTGTTGTCAGGGCTGAGAAAGGGGAAACATCACCCTCCCCTCTGCTCTTTGTCCGTGCCTCTTTACTCAAGGTACTCTTTAATGCATATGGAAGATTCCTCCACGGAAGAAATCCCGTCCGTATCGTCAAAAAGATACCGGTTCCTACTAAGAGCACCAGCATAACCGGTCCCCACACAAAATCGTCTACTAAACTTACTACATCTGAAAAACTCATTTTCTTTCCTCCTCTCACAACAGAACCGACTGCATCTGTCCTGTTATATATACATAGAAAAAGAGGACACTACCATCGTAATGTCCTCCTTTGGATAACTTAACTATACTCAATTTTACATCTGATTGTCAATAAAAAAATTATAAAAAGCGCATCTTTTCTTTCATTTATTAAGTGTTTAGATGAATTTTTGTAATCACTCCACTGATTTTAACGATTCTGCCATATCAATCGCTTCCAGTTTCCTTGACATGAAAACATTCACAATCTGATTGAACAATAACGTCAACAGCACACTGATCACATAACTTACCTTCGAGACATGCACATCAAATGCGATCGCATCGATCTGGATCTGACTCATGATAAATGCGTGCAGATAATGTCCGATTACCAGTCCGACCAGACTTCCGATCAATGTTAATATAATATTTTCACGGAATACATATGCATTTGTCTCCTCTTTGTAAAAACCTAATACCTTGATCGTTGCAATTTCCCGGATGCGTTCCGTTATATTAATATTATTAAGATTATAAATAACAATAAATGCAAGCATGGCACCGCAGGCAATTACAAGCATCACAACATAATCCATACTGACCATCATATCCGAAACCTTATCCCGCAGATCTTCGCTGACATTAACGGAACTGACACCGCTTTCCTTCATAAGTTCTGCCGCAACAGTATCTGCATCCGCATCATCCGATACGTTTACAAACGCTGCATTCCAATCCGGTTCTTCTTCAAACAGACTCCGGTAAGTTGTCTGGCAAAGAATCACATAATGGTTAAAATAATTCTGATATATACCGCTAACCGTAACTTCTCCTCCTGATAAATCTGCATTTTGCAAAAGGAAAGTATCTCCAATCTGCAATCCCAGACTATCGGCTAACTTATAAGAAATGACAACCTCTCCTTCTCCCGGCAAGGCTACCTTCTCTCCTTCCTTTGTGTGAAGATCCATATAGGAATCAAACGAATCCGTCTGCTCCGGTACAAGAAGACTCACACTCTTCACCGTTCCATTATATGTTACGTCCGCACTGCTTTGTGCATTTATCAATAATGATTCCATGCCATCTGCTTTTCGGATATCATCACCTCCGACCACCATGTCATACAGTGAAATAGTCTGAAACTGTGCATCTGCAATCGTAGCGATGGAATCTCTGACTCCCTGTCCTGCTACCAGTAACGCGGTACATCCACTCACACCAATGATCATCATAAAGAACCGTTTCTTATACCGGAACAGATTTCTGACCGACACCTTATCCAAAAACTTTAAATGATTCCATACTGCCGGAATCTTTTCTAACAACACTCTTTTTCCGACTTTCGGTGATTTTGGCCGCATCAGCATAGCCGCCATTTCCTCTAACTCCTGCCGGCATGCAACAAATGTGGTTCCGGCAGAACATAATAATGCAACCAGCACAGAAATAAATGCCAGTGTCCCATTCCATACATAATGCAGATCACCCATATCATACAACATTTTGTATGCAACCCAGATCACATTTGAAAATGCTTCTGTCCCTGCGAAAAATCCTGCAATTCCACCAATGAGTGCCGCACTGCCGGAATAGATCATATATTTTCCGATGATCGAAACATTCGAATATCCCAATGCCTTCAGGATACCGATCTGTGTCCGTTGTTCCTCTACCATCCTCGTCATCGTAGTCATACATACCAACGCTGCCACTAAAAAGAAGAAGATCGGAAATACTTTTGCTACACCGTTTACAATTGCGGAATCATTTTCAAAATTAGCATATCCGGTATTGGATTCCCTGCCTAATACATACACTTCCGGCTTATCCATATCCGCAAGCTCTTCCCTTGAATCTGCAATCTTTTTCTTTGCATCACTTATCTTCCGGTCGTACTCCTGCTTTCCTTCTTCATATTCCGCCTGTCCGGTCTCTAAGTCCTTCTTTGCATCCATAAACTGCGATTCTTTCGATGCAATCGTCTGTTTTGCCTGTGCAATCTTATCTTTTCCTTCCGCAAGCTGCTTCTTTGCTGAAGTAAACTGTTTTTCCGCTTTGTCTAACTGTTTCTTTGCAGCTTCCAATTGCTTTTTGGTTGCATCTAACGTATTCTTATTCGTTGCGAATGCTGTTCCTGCCGCATCTAACTGCTGCTTTGTTGCCTGTAATGTTGCCGCCGTTGTATCCAGTTGTAATTTAGCCGCAGTTAATTTCTGTTCCTGCTGATTTCTTTCACTTTCTTCTAAATAATCTTTTACAGCATCAAATTTCTCTTTGGAAGATTCATATTCTTTGCGTGCTGCTTCATATGCATCCGCACCATCCTGATATGTCTTTACATTCTTCTCATATTCTGCATACCTGGTATTGTATTCCGCCAGTCCTTTATCATATGCTTTCTTCCCGGCATTATACTCTTTCACGCTTTTCCGGTAAGCGGCATATCCCCTTTTGTATTCTTTTTCCTTTTCTTCTAATAACTTTTCCTGATCTGCAATCTCTTTCTTTGCTTTTGCGATCGCCTGCTGTCCATCCGAAAGCTGCTTTGCTCCGTCTGTGATCTTCTGCAATGCATCCTCTAATTCCTTCGCACCATCTGCCGACTCTTTGGCAAGAGTATCATCCGCATCATCAATCTTCTTCTCTGCATCCGCATATATACTGTTATATCTTGCATCCGCCTGCTCCTGTGCATACTCTTTCCACAGTTCTTCCTTGTCATCCATAATCTGATCGTATGCATCTGTATAGATTGCTGCATCCTTCCCCTTTTCAAAGCTTACATAAATGTCTGTATCATAATCCATATCAAACGCTTCCGGCATTATATAGATAAATGCATCCAATTTTCCGTCTCCGACTGAGGTAGTTCCTCTATCGTACATCGTATACAATGGAGAACGGCAAAGACCTACGATCGTATATTCCTTTTCCGTCAGAAGCTTACGATCATCCTTATCATTCGCATCGGATATCCGAATGATTTGCCCGATCTGTTCCGTCTTAAAAAAATGTTCATCCACCAGACATTCATTTGCCTGTTCCGGCATTCTTCCTTCTGTAAGTTGTGGCAGATTGATCTGTTGCGGAATTGAAATAAACTTTATAACATGTTCACTTCCGTCTTCCGTATCCATCAAAAGATCCAACGACTTTCCACCTTCTGCGGCAGATACACCATCCTTCTTTACCAAAGCTTTTACACTATCTTCCTCAAACCCTAAGGTCGATAATAAATGATAGTCGAACAGATTCAGATCCGTAAAATAATCATTAGCCGTATGCACCATTGCCTCATGTGCAACTTTAAGTCCTGAAAAAAATCCAACTCCTAATGCAACGATCAATAAGATTGCCATATAACGTCCAAAACTACTCTGAATCTCCCGTATCGTCGATTTGCGTAATCCTTTGCTCATTCCATCACCATCTCTTACCATTCTAACGTTGCTACATCCACCGGATGTTCATTCATCCGGATGTTTGCAATTGTTCCGCTCTTTACCGTGATGACACGATCTGCCATTTCCGTTATTGCCTGATTATGTGTGATCACAACAACTGTCGTACCTGTATTTTTACAGGTATCCTGCAATAATTTTAAAACCGCTTTTCCGGTATTGTAGTCGAGTGCTCCTGTCGGCTCATCGCACAACAATAATTTCGGATTCTTTGCAAGTGCCCTTGCGATTGCAACTCTTTGCTGCTCGCCCCCGGATAACTGTGCCGGAAAATTCATCATACGATCTTTTAATCCAACTTCTTCTAACACCTTCCGTGCATCTAACGGATCCCTGCATATCTGGGATGCCAATTCTACATTTTCGAGTGCTGTCAGATTACCTACCAGATTATAAAACTGAAATACAAATCCAACATCATATCTTCGATATGTTGTCAGTTCTTTTTTATTCATACCGGATATCTCTTTTTGGTCTAAATACACATTTCCTTCCGAAAGCGTATCCATTCCACCTAATATATTCAAAATCGTTGTCTTTCCTGCTCCGGATGCTCCTACAATAATACAGAATTCACCCCGTTCAATCGTGAAATTCACATTCCGCAACGCGTGAATCGCAACATCACCGGTTCCATAGCATTTTCCCACATTCTGAAATTCCACAAAAGCACTCATTGTTTTTCTCCTCTTTTCTATCGGTCAGACATACGCAGATCATGAATGATCCGGTTTACTAACGTAACCCTGTTAAATGGTGTCATCAGATAATATCCATCCGCAAAATCCATCGCCTTTTTGCCAATCTCTACACATACTTTTTCTGCTATCGTTTCTGCTTTCTCTCTTGACATATCCGGGTGATATTGGTTCACGATCGAATTCGGAACCGAAATACCCGGCATCTCATTTTTCATGAAAAGTGCATTTTTGTAACTCACTAATGGCATCAATCCTAAAATAATCTTCGCACCGGTCCTGTGCTTTAACTCCCTTACCCGTTCTATATCTTCATCTGAATATACCGGCTGTGTCAGAAAATAGCTGCAGCCTGCCTCCATTTTTTTCTTCATCCGCCCAACGATTGCCTCGATATTCACACCTGCATAATTCAAAGCACCACCAAAAAAGTACGGTTCCTCCGAAAATACCTCTGTGTTCATATTAGAAATGTATTCCATCAATTTAATGGAATTAAAATCAAAAACGCCGGATACCGTACCCCGGTCATCTCTTGCCACCGGATCTCCGGTAATGACCAGCATATCCCGGATTCCGTTAATATATCCGCCTAAGATAGCCGAGCGCAGTGCGATTACATTCCGATCCCTGCAACATACATGCGGCATCACTCTTGCTCCTGTCTGATTGGCAAGATATATCCCCATTTCAAAAGATTCCGCTCTCGGTCTTGCCATCGGCGAATCGGATATCGTGATCAGATCCACCTGATTTTCCTTTAACTGAAATCCGGCCTCCAAGAATTTGTCAGCCTTGCCATTAAACGGAGAATCAATCTCTACAACATATACTCTCTGCCCCTGATTTAATTTTTCAACAAAATCGTTTACCTTTCCTTCCCTAAAATCTTCCCGTACCGGTTTTTGTATCTTTTTCGGTGCTACGATAGGATTTTGTTGAATCTCCTCAGCTAAAATCTTAATATATTCCGGTGTTGTACCACAACATCCACCTACGATATTAACACCGGACTCCAATATCTGCCGCATCATGGAACCATAATAATCCGGATGATCAACATATATCTGTTTTCCACGCAACATGTGATCGTATCCTGCATTGGGCAGTGCACTAAGAATACATTCTTTCCCAAAATGAAGTTTTTGCAGCAACTGATTCATATGTGCCGCCCCAATACCGCAGTTAAATCCAAATGCATCTAACGATTCCATCTGTTCTAACCGTGTCACCAGACGCTGCATACTATATCCTGCCTTTGTAAATCCGCTCCGGTTTACAGAAAATTGTGCAAACACAAAAACATCCTCATTCTGTCTGTCTGCAAATGTTTTAATCTGCTCCGCGATCCATTTTACAATTCTCCAGTCATCAAACGTTTCCAGAATGAAAATCCGGATACCGGAATCATACATCGTCCGAAAGATCATTTTATATTCTTCCCGTACATCCATCTCTTCTTTTTCATCACTATACCGGATCGGTCCGATGGATGCACCGATCAAAGCCATTATATCTTCTGATTCCCGTCTGTATTCCGCCACAGCTTCTCTTGCACACTTCACACCTGCTTCTAACGCCGCTTTGATCTGTTCCTGCTCAAACAACATATGATTCACAGCGAAAGTATTCGTCCGGATAATCTGTGCCCCGGCATACAGATACTGCTTATGTATCTCCTTCACCCAATCCGGATGTTCCAGATTCGCATACTCCGCTTCTCCCGTTTCCGGATGCAGTCTGTTATAATAGGTGCCCATTGCACCATCCATTAAAATGATCTCCTGCCGTATATGTTCTCTTAATTCCGTCGCCTGATTCACATCATTTCTCCTATTGCTGCAAATTTGCCAAATATCGCTTATCCACAGTGATCAACATCGTATCATGTTCGCAAAGCGGCATATCCGGATCAATATCTGTTGTCAGTTCCCCATTTTCCCGAAGTGCAACTACATTGATCTTCTCCCTCTGGCGTAAACACAACTCTTTTAAAGACTTTCCAACCCATTCCGGCTTTATGGTGATCTCAACCATACGCAAAGACTTGGAAAGCTCAATAAAGTCAATAAAATTACCCGCCATGATATTTCTGGCAACACGCACGCCACCATCATGTTCCGGACTGACAATCTTATCTGCTCCTATCTTCTCAAAAATCAATGTCTGTGTATGGTTCTGCGCCTTTGCCAGCACAAATGGAACGCCCGCATCTTTTGCCTCTAAAATTGCCATAATACAGGCATCCAGGCAGCCGGTCATCGCAACGACAACTCCGTCCATATTAGATAATCCCAGTTCCTCATACGACCGTTCTTCTGTCGCATCAATCTGCATTGCGACCGTTACTTCATCTGCCATATCGGATACCCTGTCTTCATCTATATCCAATACCATTACTTCCGCTCCGGCACTGACCAGTTCCAGTGCAACACTTCTTCCAAACTCACCTAATCCAAATACTGCATATGATTTCTTTCCATTCTGATTCATAATTCTTCTCCTAACCTACTGTTATTTTTCCTTCCGGAAGTCTTAATGCGGTCTTCTTATCCTGCATTGCAAATGCAATTACCATTGTAATTGGTCCTATTCTACCCAAGAACATACAGATACAAAGCACAATCTTACCTGCAATTCCAACCGTAGCAGTATAGTCCCTTGATAGACCTACTGTACCTAATGCACTATATACCTCAAAAATGATATCCACGCTCTCTCCGCCCTCCAACAATCTCATTGCTACAATTGCCAGCACACTTGCCATAAAACTGATAAAAATAATCGCAACGGATTTGCGAACGATTGCATCGGATATTCTTCTTCCATAACAGGTTACGTCACTATTTCCGCGCACAGTCGCTGCTACACTTAAGATAACAACCGCAACCGTTGTCACCTTGACACCACCTGCCGTACCAACTGAAGAACCTCCTGTAAACATCAGAAACATAGACGTAATAACTGATGGAACCGAAAGTCCCTTTTGTGAAATAGTTGCTATTCCTGCAGTTCTTGTTGTTACTGATTGAAACAATGCTGCAAGCCATTTCTGCCAACCGGAAAATTCTCCCATTGTACGTGGATTATTCCATTCAAAAACCGCAAACAACACCGTACCGGACAGAATTAAGAATAACGTCATGGTAATCGCAACTTTTGAATGCAGACTCATAAGTTGAAACAGATGACGCTTTGAGCCGGCTATCTTCTTCCGGATTGCAGTAACAACATCCCACCAGACCACAAATCCAATTCCTCCAAACACGATCAAAGTCATTGTCACCAGATTCACCCATACATTATGCACATACGGCATAAAACTGTTTGCTCCGACAATATCAATTCCGGCATTACAAAATGAAGATACCGAATGAAATACCGAATACCAGATTCCTCTGCCAATTCCATACTCTGGAATAAATACCAGCATATAACAAACTGCACCGATTCCTTCTACTACAAAAGTTCCCAGAAACACTCTTCTTAAAAACTTTACCAGTCCTTTCAAAGTTTCCAGATTAAAGGCATCGCCTAACAGCACCCGGTTGCTCAAAGAAATCTTTTTACCAAATGCCATCATGATCGTCGTGGTAAGTGTGATAACCCCAAGCCCGCCAATCTGTATCAGAAGCAGAATAATGATCTTCCCAAGCAGGCTCCAATGTGTCGCGGTTGTCACCACAACCAATCCGGTTACACATACACTGGTCGTAGCCGTAAATAATGCATCTATAAATGGTGTCATATGTCCATCTGCAGCCGAAAACGGCATTGTAAGTAATACTGCTCCCACAAAGATGGCTGCCGCAAAGCTCAACACGACCAGCTGTGTTGTCGTTAAACGTTTTCTTTTTTTATCCATATCTCTTTACCCTTTACTTAATAATACAAAACTGCCTAAAGTATAATATGTTTCGTCTCCTTTTTCAAGGTGGATTTTTCTTTGTATGTCATGTATAATTTACTCACTAACAGACTGTAAATATACGTTACAAGGAGGCTGTCATGCATTTATATGAACAGATCAAATCACATTTTATAATACCGGATGCCTATTCTGACTGGAGTGACTACCGCAATCATTTGACCAGGATGATAATAGAAAGTACCAATCAGGTATCCCTTCCATTATCCTTTCATCAGGGCATGACAGACAGAGATCTTCTTCCCACTCTCCTGATTCTGGGTGCCGGTGCCTGTAATGATCTGAATCTGGCAGACCTTTCCCCTCATTTTTCACATATTACACTGTTAGATGAGGATAGCGATGCCATGCAACACGCGCTGCTGCAATATGATCTGACCGGGGATTCCCATATTACATGTGAGCGCACAAGTCTGACCGGAATTACCGAACAGGATTATATGGAATTCTGCGATGAACTTTCCTTTTTTCTCGCAGAACACAATGATGATATCACTCCAATGTCATTTTGCAGACATGCAGTCTCCCTCGTAAAACAGACATTGTCTAATATTACATACACCGACATATTAGAACAATCTTCTTACGATCATGTCTGCTGTTTTGGCGTCCATAGCCAGCTGCTTGCCATGTATTCTTATATCTTTCATGCCTTTGATGTGAATTTGAGAAACGGACTGTTTCGCAACGCAGACGCATCCGTTTGTGATAACGCAACCGCTTTGTATATGCAGACACTGAAAGAATGGAATGACACCTTAATTCCGCAGATCAATACGCAAATTCTGGAGTGTGCCAGACAAACTGCCTGGTTCGGCTTAGAAATAAAACGTTCCACCGATTCCTCTCCACTTACGATAGAAGGTGCGCGTCAGGCAATCTCGGATCTTCAGACACGGCATCTTGCGATCACCAGTCATACAACAGTCTGGCCTTTCTGCCCGGAAGATCATTTACTATATGACATGTGGATTGCCCGGGTTAATTTGCAGGCTTAATTTCCTCTTCTTTTTCTTCTCTCTTCTGCTTTCTCCGTTCCATATCCTGTTCCAACAGGGTATAGATAACAGCAGTAAACGGAATGCCAAAAAACATACCGATCACACCACTGAACTCACCGCCGATAATGATTGCCGCAAAGATCAGAATAGACGGAATACCGATTGCATTTCCCACAATATGCGGATAGATCAATCGATTATCAATCTGTTGTAACACAAGGAATAAGATCAAAAAGGTAAGTGCCTTTACCGGAGATTCCATGATCAGCAAAAATACGCCGACCGTTCCCCCAAAAAACGCACCAACAATCGGAATCAATGCGGTAACCGCAACCACTACGCCTACTAAGATGGGATAGGAAAGCTGCAAAATCCCCATTCCAATCGTTACCAGACAACCAAGTATCACCGCATCTAAACACTGACCGGATATAAAATTAGCATACGTCTCATAAGTAATATGTCCAAAATTCTCCAAACCGTCTGCAATTTTCTTAGGAAAATACGTCTCCATCAAACGGTGAATATATGCGTTAATAGATTCCTTTTTCGCAAGAATATAAAATGCAAAAAACAGACCGATAAACAACTTTGTCACAACCGATACAACACTTCCAACTGCACTTCCACTCGCCTTCAATGCCTGTATAACTGACTGATTTTTCATTAGTCCAAACATATTGTCCAACATATTCTCATCCAGCCTGAAATTCTGTATCTCTTTTACAATATCCGACGACACACCAAAATTCTTCTCTAAAAAGGTAAGTACCGTATCAAAAGCCTGCGGTGCCTGCTTTGTAATCTCCTTCACACTATCCACAATACCCGGAATGACATTAAAACATACAATTGTAATGATCCCGATAACAATCAAAAAGGATATAATAATAGAAGTCGTCCTCTTAAAAGCCTGATTCTCAAATATTCTTCCTTTCATATGTTCTTCTAACTTTACAACGATCAAATTCACAATAAATGCAATCGCCATACCATAGATCAGTGGAGATACTGCTCCGTAACATGTGAGTAACACAGACTTTACAATATTAAAATGCTCCACTAACACATAGAAAAATACAATTAAAAATACACCTTTTAGCAGCGTCTTATCTCTTTCTTTTATCATAGTCTTCACCTGATCTCTTTCCTGTCATTTAAAAACAAACTACATTTACTTATATTGGATATGATACCCATTTCGAAAGCTATCGTCAACAGACATCACAAAACTATCACATTTCTTGTAAAAAAAATTTCAAAAATGCTATTGACAAATAAAAAACATGGGACTATTATACAGTTAATTTAACGACCAGCAAATGCAATCATGCAGGACACGCTTTGTAAGGCCTTGTTTTCAGCGAGCCACGTACGGTGAAAGGTGGTAAACAACATTTACACAAGTATCCCCTGCCAGCAGATCTAGTGAATGAGAACACTATTCTCCAGTAACCAGATACGGATAGTTCCCGTAATCGAACTACACAGTGTTGGCTGTGATTAAGTGGCAGATATTTTTCTGCAAGTGAAGTGGTACCGCGGATCTAATTCGTCTTCAAGAGATTTCTCTTGGAGACTTTTTTAATTTACAGATTATTTTTCTGTAAATTATACATAGTCCTTTTATAAGTGATAGTTTTACTGGTTGTTACATAAATATATACTCAAACGAGGAAGGAAGGATACTATGAACACATTAGTAATCGTATTGATCGCCATCGTAGTTTTGGTGGCAGCCTACACATTATACGGAAGATGGATTGCAAAGAAATGGGGTATTGATCCAACTGCAATCACTCCTGCCGTAGCCAAAAATGATGGGAAAGATTATGTCCCAACCAACGGCTGGACCGTATTTGCACATCAGTTCAGTTCCATCGCTGGAGCCGGTCCCGTAACCGGAGCCATTCAGGCAGCAGCATTTGGCTGGTTGCCGGTATTACTCTGGATCCTTATCGGCGGTGTATTCTTTGGCGCTGTTACAGACTTTGGTGCACTGTATGCCAGTGTAAAGAACGAAGGCAAATCTCTTGGATTGATCATCGAGAAATATATTGGTCGTCTTGGACGTAAATTATTCCTTTTATTCTGCTGGTTGTTTACCTTATTGGTAATCGCCGCTTTCGCAGATATGGTTGCCGGAACATTTAATGCTTACACCGTAACAGAAGCCGGTGAAACCGTACTTGCAGAGACAGCAAAGAGTAACGGTGCTGCCGGAAGCATTTCTTTAATCTTTATCGGTTTCGCTGTTATTCTTGGATTGATTCAGAAGAAATTCGAGTTAAAAGGCTGGAAACAGACCGTTGTTGGTCTTGTATTTACCGTTGCTGCATTGGCAATCGGTATGATGATTCCTATCACAGCAGGAAAAGAGGCCTGGACTTATATCACATTTATCTACATTGCTTTTGCATCTGTACTTCCAATGTGGTTGTTAAAGCAGCCTCGTGACTATATGACAACATTCATGTTCATCGGTATGATCGCTTGTGCCGTTCTTGGATTATTCATGGCACATCCTACTATGAACTTACCGGTTTATACCGGTTTCACCAATGAGAACCTCGGAACCATGTTCCCAATCCTGTTTGTAACCGTTGCCTGTGGTGCGGTATCCGGTTTCCACAGCTTAGTATCAAGTGGTACATCTTCTAAGACAATATCCAACGAAAAAGATATGTTAAAGGTTGGTTATGGTGCCATGGTATTGGAGAGTTTTCTTGCTGTTATCGCACTTTGCGTTGCCGGTGCTGCTGCCGCTTCTGATGGTACAGCCGCTGTCGGCACTCCATTCCAGATCTTCAGCCACGGTGTTGCAGGATTCATGGAAAGCTTCGGTATTCCGGTATATGTTGCCCAGTGCTTCATGACAATGTGTGTATCTGCTCTGGCTCTTACCAGTCTGGATGCCGTAGCCCGTATCGGTCGTATGAGTTTTCAGGAGTTATTCTTACCAGATGATATGGAAAATGCTTCCGGAGCACAGAAGGTACTTTGCAATCCTTACTTTGCAACCTTAATTACATTATTATGCGGATTTGTTCTCGCTAAGATCGGATATGCAAACATCTGGCCATTATTCGGTTCTGCTAACCAGTTATTAAGTGCACTTGTATTGATCACACTTTGTGTATTCATGAAGGTAACCGGACGAAGCAACAAGATGTTGTTCCCTCCATTGATCATCATGCTCTGTGTAACATTTACTGCATTGGTACAGAGAACTATCGGTTTATTAAAGGCAATCAGTGCCGGAAGTGCTACTTTCTTAGTAGAAGGTTTACAGTTGATCATCGCAATCCTGTTGATTGCACTTGGTGTAACCATTGTTGTCAACTCATTAAAGCAGTACAACAAAGCCGAGAAATCTTCCGCCCAGTAAACCATCACCCTTGCACAGCGTAAAGGATTATGAGATGTGTGAGGGCACATGCGAAAAAATATAGAAAAAGCCATGTTGGTTTGCCTTTATGGTACGCAGGCACGCTTGCGCTA